>Ga0315536_1000001_pt1 | contig 111658 bp, 104 predicted proteins | sample SalMarSW160230MG_FD_203093 | JGI IMG/M metagenome (GOLD analysis project Ga0315536, IMG submission 203093) | Salt marsh sediment microbial communities from the Plum Island Ecosystem LTER, Massachusetts, United States - Salt Marsh Sediment SW1602-30 ...
GTGAAGGGGCATATCTTGATGAGAACGCGCGCCTATCTCCAGATGGAAAATATTTGAGTTATCTTCGATTACCCTCCGATTTTGATAAAGGAAGTACCACACTACCTTATCCCTACGAGTTGGTCATTAAAAGCACACCTCCATCTATTAAGATAAATTCTCCAACACCTAATCAATTATGTGGGATCACAGCACCTACTTTTTCACTCACAATCGATGAAACAGATATTCAAGAGAAATGGTATTCCTTAAATGGAGGTGATAACATTACATTCACTACAGAGGCTCAATTTAATCAATTAGAATGGGATAATTTAGGCAATGGGACAGTTTTAATGTCATTTTATGTGAAAGATCATCTAGGAAATATCAATTTTGCTGAGGTTAATGTTAGAAAAGATGCTGTAATGCCAGATATTACAATTATCAATCCAATTACAGATGAATTTTTCGGGGATATCTCTCCTGATTTTAGCATTTCAATAGTTGAAGAGGATTTAGAATCTACTTGGTATACAATAGAAGGCACGATGACTGAATATCCCTTTACAGGAGAAAGTGGAACAATCGATCAAGATGCGTGGGATGATGCACCTGAAGGAAGTGTTACTCTAACATTCTATGCACAAGATGGTGCTGGAAATATCAATTCAGCTTACTTAATTGTTATGAAAGATACTATCTTACCGGATATTACAATCAATATTCCCATTGCTGACGCATCATTCGGGACTCAAGCTCCTGATTTTAGTATTTCAATAATTGAAGTCAATTTAGTAACTTCTAGATGGTATACAGTAGAAGGAACGATGACGGAATATCACTTTACAGGAAATAGCGGAACGATCGATCAAACGGCATGGAATAACGCAGCCTATGGTGACGTGACTATAATATTTTATGCTGAAGATGAAGCAGGTAATATCGGCATAAAAAGTTTGACTATAACAAAAACTAGTCCATCTGTCCCCCCTGAAATTCCAGGATACAATTTATTGATTCTATTTGGTATTGCAGCTATTACTGTGATACTAATACTACATAAAAAGCATAATATTAATTTAAAATTAAAATAATTTTTTTTTTCATTTTAAAATTAGTAAAATGATTACAAGAATGATTCCGCTTCCTATTAGACCAATTACTCTTTTTTAATCCCTATTATAGAAAAAATCATAATTATTAACTTGAATTTTAATTACTTTTTATAATGTTCAGAATCAAATTTTCAACTAGTTTATCAATTAATTCCATTATTTTTTGATAAGTAATTCGATGAGTATAATATGGATCAATTATATCTAAATCCTCCTTAGCACCATTAAATTCTTTTAGAGTAAATGTTTTTCCTGCTATATCTTTAATCAAGGGATAGGAATGTATTATTTCATCCTTATGGAACCTTTCCATGGTTATAATCAGATCATTGTTTTCCAACAAAATAGAATTAATCAGTTGAGGATTAAAATCTGAATGATTTATGCTCTTTTTATCAAGATAATCTCTTGATTCAGGTTGCATGTAGGAAAATGCATCGATAAAACCTGCACTTTGAAATACCAAATCAATTTCATATTTTCTAGCATAATGACGAGCTAAATATTCTGCTACAGGACTCCTTGCTGTATTTCTGGTTGTTTTTTAAGCATTTCCAGTACAAACAAAGAGAATTTTCTTTATTCTCATCAACTAGTCGAATTTCCCAAGTTAGATAAAATTTGTTGTTTATTTTGTTAATTCATCTATTTGCATTTTTAGTTTAGAATTTTCTATTTGACAGGCATTTAGTTGATTCTGGAGCTTCTGAATTTCTCCTACAACTTTGTTTGAATTCAAAAGAGTATCATATAACTGAGTCTTTAATTTATTCACGTCTAATTCAAGTTTTTTTATATATTGCTCATCTTTGCGTTCATATGGCCATTCTTCTGACATAACTTTCATACTTCTCTATTTTTAATTTCTATGCAATTTATAATTTTAGGTAATTTCTATTTGAGAGAGACCTTTTGTGTATCTGGATTTCGCACGAAAAATCCCGTTGTACCACATTCTTGACAGACTTGGGTATTATCCTCAAGAAAGATCATGGATTTCTTAAAACATGTGGGACAGATGAAGTGAATAAGTTCTTGTTCGTCCTCCGAGAACTCTTTTATCAATTCAATCTTGGGTGTTATTGGAGTCTGAATACAATACATGCAAAAACAGCGTTTTTTAGTATCTTCAAGAATGTCATTCAATACATCTAGATTTGCATCAGTTTCAACCGTAACTTCTAATTTGTAATTCTCCACCGCATCTATCCCATCTTCAATCCCAAAACCAGTTGTTAGGTCAATATCTGCCATAATTCTTATGTTAAATCGTTTTAATTCTATTCCACGCATTGCTGACCATTTGGCAAAAGCAGCAGAAAAACAACCAGCAAAACCGGCCATACAATAGTGTACCGGATGAACTGCAGTACCTCCGCCCCCAAGAATAATGGTTTCGTCTGTTTGTACCGTTATTTCACCCGCTCTTTCTGTTTTCAACTTTACTTCAAATTGTGGTCCATAATCTACTTCTAATCTCCATCTACCATTTAACTCTAAAGTTTTTTTACAATTTGATCTATCTTTACGATAAGCTTCTTGTACTTTCTTGAATCCCTCTACATCAATTCTGTTTAACATAAATTTTCCTCTTTATAATCCTTTATGAGAAGTATATAATTTCTCAATTATTGCTTTAAATGCATTCTTTACTCCATTTCCTGTTTTTGCAGATGTTCTAAATACGCCCAAATAATTTTCTTTCGCACTTAATTCTTTAAAACTACCTCCATCTATTTCAGTATCATCAACTAAATCTGCTTTATTAGCGAATATTATAATGGGAATATCTTCACAATACTGTTTCATTTCATCATACCACTTCATAACATTTTTCAAACTTTCAATTCCCATATCATTTCGTTCTAATGAATAAACTATTATTGCTGCTTTACTATTTTCATAGAATGAGGATCTAAAAACTTTAAACTCATCCTGTCCTGCGAGATCCCAGAAAAAAAGCTTAATTTCATCGCCATTTATCTTTTGTTCATTGATAGAAAATTGAGCTCCGATTGTAGAAATATAATCTTCTTGAAATTCTCCTTGAGTGTATTTTTTAATGAGGGTGGTTTTTCCTACTGCTCCATCCCCAATAATCGTTATTTTAAAAACATATTTCATTAAATTCTCCCAAAAAATATGATTCTGACGTTAATTTAACTATTATTCATAAGTTCTATATAAGATTTGCTACAAATAAGTCATATTAAATGAATCTTGGTTACAGAAATGTAAAATATTAAACCATACAATTAAATTTTCATAAAAATAAAACTAATCAATGTAATCCTAATATTGATAATTTATGAAAAAGAAATCCATTAAAGCGAGATTTATTAATACCTTCATTAGAGATGTTGATATTTCTAAAGATTCATTTCTTTATTTATTTTTAACGCTATTTGCATTAATTTTAATGGTGGAGGTAACTGTACTTAGATATGTGCTATTAAATGAGATAAGTAACATTGTAGAAATTGAAATAATTCTAGCCCTTCTTATAATAGCAGTTGGGTTTATTTTATCAGGATATATAGTTGACCAGATTAAGAATAAGACAAAAAGTTTTAACATTATATTTGTTGCGTGCATAATTGGTCTATTTTTAAGTACGTTTAAAGACACTTTTTTTGATCATTTTGGGATTTTGATTGTTCTAATTGGTTTAACTCAGTTGACTTCTCTCTGGTTTACTACATTAATTCATAATACAACCATATTAAATAGGGGACGCATAACCGCATATTTATTGATTCTATCTATCGGATCAAGCGTAATCTGTATATTTTTCACTTATAACGATCTCTTTTATAATACTTTTTTTGTATTTATGGCGATTATTTTATTTTTTATTTATAGAAGTTCAAAAATAAGCCCATATATAGAAACTGAGGAACGATTAGAATCATCAATTAAATATAGGAATATAATTTTAGAAAAACAATTTTTTAGATATGCCTCTACTTTCTTCATTTTAAGTTTTATTTTGGGCGATTTAGTATCTAGATTTACCCTTCAAATTAATTTGGTTGTTTTTATAATAGTTACTGTATTATATCTTATAGCTGCTGGTTGTTTTTTAGATAATCTCGGGAGAAAAATATCTATTGTCCTAGGTATACTTGTTCTTTCATTTTTCCTCATATCTTACGGTTCATATGCAGAATCACTAACTATATTTGGATTACCTCGAGAAATATTTCTATCAATTCATTATGCTTTTTCCTTAGCACCATTATTACTGGCGATCTTCACAGTTTCCGGAGATTTTTCGACTGAAAGGGAAAATGTGAAGTATAGAGGTCGAATTAATGGATATTTCATTTCTTTAGTATTCTTTGGTGTCATTTTAGGATTCTTATTCAGTCGTACATTAAATTATTTATATACAGTATATCCTGAACTAAATAACATCATTCCTGATTTTCCCAATAGGTTAAATTCTTTTTTACTGGTAATATTACTCGTATGGATGATGGCAATGAAAGAATTTTTAATTTCTAAAGAAAAAGATTGGGCTTCAGCTATAATTTCACTTTTAGTATTCCACAAGAATAGCGTGTGTTTATATGATCAAACATTTAAAAGAAAAGTTGATGATATTCCTTCAAAGTTGGATGAAAATGTTGTTGCAGGTGCTTTAACGGGAGTTTTGACAATAATTTCCGAGATAACTCATAGCAAGAAATTTTTAAGAAAGATTGACAAGGAAGGTAATTATTTGTATTTCTCATACGGAAAAACTCATATTGTTACGTTAATCTCTTCGATGGATTTACCAATATTAATTAAAAAATTAGATGCGTTTTCAAAAGATTTTGGAACAAAATTTGAAAAAGAACTCAAATCTTTCGTAGGAAATGTATCCCCTTTTGAAGATACCAAGTATTTAGTTGAAAAATACTTCAATCAGAAATATTCCGTTTTATATGGGGCATGATCGTTATTTTTTATTTAGTTCGATAATCTTTTCAATTGATTTTATTACCCCTTTTTCTACACGTTGAATAGTTCTGCTATATACCTCAGGTCCAAAATTGACAGGATCGGGAATGTCTAATTCCCCAGTTTCACCTGCAAATTCTAAAAGTAAGAATGATTTCTTATCAATGTCTTTTACATGTTTATATTTTCTTCTCAAGCGTTTTAAATGGTATTTCTCCATCACCAGTATTAAATCTTGCTCATTCAAGAGTTTTTCATCCATTATCTTGCCATGAAATTCAGTAAAATCTATACCTTTTGTCTTTAAATAATCGATTGTTTCTGGATGGGCGGTTTTGAAAAAATTAATGAATCCCGCAGAATCAAAATTAAGATTCTTTAGTTCTTCTTTATAATTTGTGTTTTGTAACCAATAGGAAAGTCCATGTGCTAGTGGACTACGGGAAGTGTTTCCAAAACATACCCATAGAACGTTTTTAATAGTTTTCATAATCAACTCTTAAGAAAGTATATCAAATTAAAAAAAAATTTCGATTTAAGTTAAAAAGATGTAAAATTTTAATTGTAGTTAATGTTTTTAATCATAACTTTAAAAAAGAATAGAGATTTCCACCTTAAACTTCATTGAAGATTAAAACTGATATTTTAATTATAGGAGGAGGTATCTCTGGTTTATCATTAGCTCTTAAATTATCTCATTTAGCTCCAGATATACAGATTTTATTAATTACAAAAGAGGAAATTAAAGAATGCAATACATTTTACGCACAAGGAGGGATAGCAAGTGTTTGGAGTAAAAGTGACAGTTTTGAAAAACACATCCAAGATACATTAATTGCTGGAGATGGTTTATGTAATGAGGAAATTGTAAGATCAATTATCACAAAAGCTCCAGAAGTAATTAAAGAATTAATTGAAATGGGGATTAAATTTACTAAAAAGGCAGATGGGGATTATGATCTTGGTAAAGAAGGGGGTCATTCTGAAAGAAGAATCCTACATGTGAATGACTTAACGGGTCAAAATGTAGAAGAAGTCCTTATCAAGCAGGTTAAAAAACTTCCTAATGTAGATATCAAGGAACATTGGTGTGCAATCAACTTATATGCTACAAATTTCAGATGTGATGGCGCATATGTTTTAGACCAAAATACTGGAGATATTTATGGGATTGCTGCTAAAGCAACTATACTAGCTACTGGAGGGGCTGGTAAGATATATCTCTATACCACGAATCCCGATGTTGCCTCTGGAGATGGTATTGCCATGGCTTACAGAGCAGGGGCTATCATTGCTAATATGGAGTTTTATCAATTTCACCCAACTTGTCTATATCATCCTTATGCAAAATCTTTCTTGATAACAGAGGCAATACGTGGAGAAGGAGCTATTTTAAAGGATATAAATGGAACTGAATTTATGGAAGGATACCATCCTTTGAAAGAATTAGCACCCCGTGATATCGTTTCTAGAGCAATTGATGCTGAATTGAAAAGAACTGGAGATGATCATGTATTATTAGATATTGCTTCCTATAAAAACCCCAATTTTATAAAAAGCCATTTTCCAGGAGTGTATGAGAATTGCATAAAATTTAATATAGATATTACAAAAGATCCTATTCCTGTTGTTCCAGCGGCACATTATTGCTGTGGAGGCGTGTTAACTAAGATAAACGGTTCTACAAAAGTAAAAAATCTTTATGTTATAGGAGAATCCGCCTGCACAGGCTTACACGGGGCCAATAGATTAGCAAGTAATTCATTACTTGAAGGGTTAGTATGTGGACACGAATGCGCAGAATTTCTTGCAAAAACATTAAAGGACAATAAAATTAATGAATTTGAAGATTGGGAACCAGGACATGCCGTTCCTTCAACGGAAGCTGTAGTTCTCACCCAGAATTGGGATGAGATTAGAAGATTTATGTGGAATTACGTGGGAATTGTCCGAACAGACAAAAGGCTTCAAAGAGCAAAAAAAAGAATTAATTTATTGCTGGATGAGATAAATCAATACTATTGGGATTTCAAAATTGAAAAGAATTTAGTAGAATTAAGAAATCTAGCCACAGTTGCAAAATTAATTATTGTCAGTGCAATTTCTAGGAAGGAAAGCCGAGGAATCCATTATAATATAGATTATCCGACTAAATCTACTATGATAAGACCAACAACTCTTAGGAGACCTTGGTAAATGCATATTTTAGTATATTTTATATGGTATTTCTCATTAATTTTGAATTAATTATTATTTGATATTAAAAAACCAATGTGACACTTTCTTGAATCAAGGGAAAAGTATAAGAATTGAAAGAATCATAAATAGGAAAAGTAAAAGAACAATCATAATACCAATGGATCACGGATTTTCTGATGGTACCATAAAAGGATTAGAAAATCTCGCTGATATGATCGATAAGGTTTCAATAGGAGGCGCAGATGCTGTATTAATGCATTCTGGGATGGTAGGTGCTGGTCATCGTCAACAAGGTAAAGATATAGGTTTAATAATCCATTTATCAGGAGCTACAAGTCTTTCCCCTAATCCAAACAAAAAAGTATTGGTTTGCTCGGTTGAAAGAGCTTTAAAATTAGGCGCTGATGCTGTATCAATCCACATCAACATAGGCGCGGATGATGAATCAGAAATGCTTCAAGACGCTCATAAAGTGGTTGAGGACTCAAGAGAATGGGGCATGCCCTTGATTGCAATGATGTATCCCCGTGGTAAAAAAATCAAAGATGAAAACGATCCTGATGTTGTGAATATCGCGGTTAGAGTAGGGGCTGAATTGGGTGCCGATATTGTGAAGACAAATTATACAGGTGATATAGATTCTTTTAGATATATTGTGAAAAGCGTTAATGTACCAGTTATTATTGCAGGTGGACCCAAGATGGAAACCATTCCTGAACTACTCCAAGTTGTTTATGATTCTCTTCAAGCAGGAGGAGCAGGTGTTGCTTTTGGGAGAAACGTGTTTCAGTCAAAAGATCCTTCAATGTTAGTTAGTGCGATTTCTAAAATCGTTCATGAAAGCTATTCTGTAGGAGATGTAATGGAACAATTTAGATTTAAATGAATGAATTAGGGGATTTACTATGACAGAAAAAAAAACCATTCCATATTCTCATCTATTTAGGAGGGCTTTGGAATTGTCGATAGAATTTGCATTACTAATGATTCTTATCTTTTATCTTCCTCAAATTATTCGGTTAATTAAATTAATATATGGTTTAACTTAGAGGGGATATTAATATTTCTAATATTTCATATTATGCTCCCTTTAATTGTAGTTGATATTCCATATATTAAACACAATTATAATTTTAATCGCTTAGCATTAATTATTGGATCTATTTTACCTGATCTTATCGATAAGTCATTAATGTTTTTAGGACTTGGTTCAGGACGTGGATTTTCTCATACGCTATTATTTGTAGTAGTTTTTTATGTGATTATATTACTATTGTTTAAAGGAAAAACTATCATACCAAATTCATTGACGATCGGAATTCTATTTCATCTATTATTAGATCTTCCTGAAATTCCTTTATTTTTTCCATTTATCAATTACCAATTCATTTACCATGAAGATCCATTTAGTGATTGGCTATTTACACTTTTTAATGATCCAATTGTACAAATTACAGAAATCTTAGGGATTCTATTCTTAATTATTATTATAATTCATAACAAACTTTATGGTATTAGAAAAATAGTCACTTACATAAAAGATAGTAATGTAACTCAAAAATTACAAGAATAGTATAATTCGTTTAGTAAATTTTTATTTAAATAAATTAAAAATTAATTGCCTAACATCTATTAGAATTTGAATCTTAATATCTAGTGATTTCTAATGAATCAATCCAGCATGCTAAATATCATAGTTGATACCCGTGAAAGGAAGTTAATGAAAATTTTGGATCAGAAAAAAGATACTATTAATTACACTGTAGAACAATTAGATATCGCAGATATTATAATCAGCGAGGAGGTGGCAATCGAACGGAAAGAAGGATCTGATTTTATATCCTCTATTATTGATAATCGGTTATTTGAACAAATGTTGCGTTTAAAGGAGACTTATTCAAAACCTATCCTAATCTTAGAAGGCTTAAATGATAACGTATTTGAAAATACGGGAATGAAAATTAATTCCATATACGGGGCTCTTTGTAAAGTTTCCTATATTATGGGTATTTCGGTAATACCTACTAGAAATTTAGAGGACACGGTTATTGCTATTGAGAGGATTGCATTTCGGGAACATTCAAAAGGGTATGATGCGATCATGTCAAGAAAAGCGCCAAAAAGCATGAGTACTGAAGATAGAAGAGCTTTCATAATAGAGGGATTAATTGATAGTGGTCCAAAGAAAGCAAAAGAATTGATCGAGCACTTTAAAACTCCTTATAACGTTTTAAAAGCAATAAGAAATACTAAAGTAATTTTTACTAAAACTGGAAACCCAAAAGGCATAGAAGGGCCATTAACAAAGCTTTCAGGGTATGGATGGAAGTTCGTACAAAAAAATAAAGAAATCTTGTTTGGAAAAAAAGATACTAATCCTCAAAGGAGTCTAGATGAGATTTGAAAAAAGGGTAATCCAATTTTGGTAATAGGTTTTTATGTTTTTTTAAACAAAATAACCACTACCTATTAGTTCTACTCTTTTTACTATAACATACATGGAAAATTAATTATGAAACATTAATTATTGTAATTATTAATGGCTATAAATTCTAAAAATGACACGTTTTAACATATGATTATCTATTTTTCATTAATCGCTATTTTCTTTTCGAGCATAGTTTATGGAGTAATTGGATTTGGAGATGCTTTAATCTTAATACCGATCATTACTTCAATAATTGGAGTTAAGAACTCGGTTATATTAGTTAATTTATGGGGGCTCCTTACAGCGTTTCTCAATTTTATTAAATATCGTCAATTTTTAGATAGAGGCTATTTTTTCAGATTCATTTCCTTAGGAATCCCAGCAACAATCTTAGGCGCTTTCTTATTCATTGAAATCAGGTTGGAATGGATTGAACTTTTACTTGGAGCTTTTATTTTAGGGTATTCAACGATAAAACTATATAGTTATTATAAAAAAGATGATAGAGTTGAATTAGAAAGGCAATTTAATACGACATCTTCTTTGATTATGGCAGGAGGTCTCACATATGGATTATTATCATCATTGATAAGTGCGGTAGGACCACTTAATGTAGCGATGCTTGAAAAAACAGGGCATTATAGAGAAAGTTTTATTGAAAATTTCGCGATCATAGGATTTACACTGTCTTTAGCAAGAGCTCCATTTTATTTTATCGCTGATATTTTTCCTTATGAATTAATCATATTATTTTTATTAGGATTTCCGGTAATATTTCTAGGAATCAAGTTTGGACATAAACTCACTCCTAAGATACCTGTTAAAAAATTTCAGATAATTATTTTCTATTTTCTGTTGATAATTAGTCTAAAGTCAATTATAACCGCGATTCTTAGTCTACTTCTTTACTAGAATCCATTCCAATAATAAATTTTTATATTATAATCAAATAAATAATAAATACTGTCATTTTTGAGAAATTCAATTCAGGTGAGTAAAGACATTATTTAGCTAAATCTAATTAAATATGAAATTATTTTTTCTCTTTGTGCAAAAGTAAAGAATAAAAATAAAGTAAGGAATTAAAATAAACTCAAATATCTTTGAATTTGATTCTGAATTAGGAGAAGTTGAATATTTCTTGCTCCACCTATGACCTCTTCAATTTTACTTACATCTGTGAGTTCATCTATAGGTGTATTATCAGTTACACTGACACCACCACAATGCTGTTGGACTTCATAGCAGATCTCATGAGTTAGCTTCGCAACATAATATTTTCCTTGGGATGAAATTCCTGCTACCCACTTCTCTGCTTCCTTTGATGACTTTTCAGCAAAAAGAATTTTATCATCATAGATCGTTGCAGCTTGTAATGCTAAACTCGTAGCTGCAGTAGATTTCGTTAATAAATCTGCAAGTCCATAACCTACACCTTGGTATCGAACAACTGGTTTGCCAAATTGTTTTCTTAGGTTTGTATAGATGATTCCATAGATTAATCCGGCCCAACATATGCCAATTCCTGATCCCATGATACCAAGTCTTTCTGGAACCAAACCTTCAAAGAGTCTAACGTACCCTTGACCATTATCTGCAAGGATGTATTCTCTTGGAATTTTTACATCTTTAAAATATGTATGAGCAATATGGACCCTTGGTACAGAATTTATTTTCAATCGTTCAGTTCTTACTCCAAAATCTCTTTTGATCATTGCTTGAACCATGGTACCTCTAGGATCTTCTGCGCTATGAACTCCATAAGCACAGAAATAATCTGCTTTGGGACCGTTTGTGGTGTATACTTTTTCACCATTGTAGATAAGAGCATCTCCATCTTTCGAGGCGATGGTGGTCATGTTAACCGCATCTGATCCTCGATTAGGTTCTGTAATTCCAATACATCCGATTTTTTGACCAGACATCAACTCATCTTGTACTTTGCGAATTGTATCTCCTGTTCCACCATGGCTGTAATAATGAAAGGTTGGATTTCCACACAATATTCCGCTTGCCAAACGCCCTAATTCCAATTGAGGATCTAACATGGATAAATGGGTTCCAAGCAATATTTCTTTTTTCATACCGAACGGTTTGAAATCATTCCAAAGATTTATTCGCTGCATATATCCATGCTTTCCTAGTTCGGGAAATAAGACGTAGACATCTTTTGACTTGTCGATTTTTGGGTTTAACTCCAAGCAGAATTCTTGGAGTTGATTACAATACTCTTTTTCCTCTTCATTTAACATTGGAAAAACGTTGTCATTGAAAATTTTGAATACATTTCCCAAAGTCATTTTTTCATGAATTTGATCATCAATAATTTTTTCTTGCATGCTAATTTACTCAATTTCCTATTATATTAATATCCAGTGAAAGGATTTTAGTTAAGTAGTTTTAATTATTTATTGCACATAAATTTATAATATAGAACTAGATATCTTGAAATAGAAAAAAAAATTTAACCAAAATTAATAAATATACATGTTAATCTAAATATCGAATTGTACAAGTTGGTCGAAAAATGCAAGTACAAGCCATCTCATTACTCATTTCAGGAAGTTTATTGATATTTTTTTTCTTATTTACACTCAGATATAAAAGCCATATTGAAAAAAGAGATAAACGGTCCACAATTGAACAGAAAGTAAAACACGTTGAAAAGTACGTAGTTAAAGAAAGTCGGAATATTATGACAGAGAAGTTGTTAAAAATCTCAAAGTTAATTAATGAAACTAAAACCGAAGTTGAAGATACGGTAAAAGAAAAGATAAAACTCATTGAAGGGCAGGTAAAGTCAGGAAATTATGAAACTGAGATGGTCGAAAAGGGAGGAAAAGAGTACCGGATATCGACATCAGGATTGTTATCAGCGATGCCAAAGACCAAGGAAGAATTAATGACTGACATTAAAAATCTGAAAGAAACCATTAAAAAACTTGAATCCTTAGATACCGAGCTATTTGATGATTCTTCTCGAAAGGTTGATATTGGTAGTGGATTGTATTATGAGAAAATGTCTCGACGTTTTATTAAAATAATCCAAAAACATGAATTAGATTCTTTAAAATTTATACCTATCCAAAACTTAAAGTATCACTTATTTAAGGACATTAGAAATTTAAAAAATAGCGATATCTTGCCTATATTAAATCTAATGAAAAAAACACATTTAATAAGAGATATTATTGAGATCAACACTACGCTCCAACTTATATACGTTAAAAAGGTAGATTTAGAGTTCACTAATCCAGAAAAAGTCGTCATTACATTCGGGTATGATGAACCTGAACTGTCTGTACAAGAATTATTAAAATTGACGCAATGGGATTATATTTATGCAACAAAGATTTTAAAGGGTTTAGTAGATAAAGGCATTCTTACTTTAAGCGATGATGATATTCAAATCGAATTATTTAAAGAAAAAGCTAAATGGAACGAGTTAATTGAAAATCAAATTAAACAAGAGAATTTAAAGGAGGAGGAAAAACTCAAGCGTCAATTAGAACTAATGAAAAAGCTGAAAACTCAACTAGAAGTTACTACGAAAAAGATTAACATTGAGGAACAAGAGCTAATATCAGATGAAGCCAAGGAAGAACTTGAAAAAATCGATGAATTAGAGGAAGAATTGATACCACAGATAAAGTTCGATAAAAAGCCTGCAGTGAAAATCTTACCACAATCAATAAAGGAAGAAAGTCAATTAGAAAGTGAAATTGAAAATATTAAAGAAGAACAACCAGATTTAATTGAAATAATCTCTCAAAAAATATTGAGCTACCTTGAAAAATACTCTATTATGAATGGTGGGTTGATACAATACGAAAAGATTAAGAATTTCATTTTAAAGGATCATCCAAATATTAAGGATGAAGAAATTACAAAAACAATTAACCAATTAAAAGAATTACAGTTAATTCTTGGTACAATCAAATTAGGACAGTACGAACTGTATTTATTTAAAGATTTAAAATTAAATCCTACTGAAAAAAAATTCATCAAATATGCTATCTCAAAGAAACCCTTAAACAAGGAAGATTTTATGAAAGGTTTAAAATGGGATGAGGAAAAAACTCTAAAATCAATGAAAAGTTTACAAGAAAAAGGAATTTTACGGATTGAATCAAATAAATTAACTATTCCAGGAATAATTCAGAATATCTAAATTATAGCATTCAAATTGGTATATCATTTGTAATTCTCACTAACATATTTTTGAACTTCTCCAATCTCAGCAAGATGAGTTTCTCGATTCCCAAAAATATAAAACCGAACCTCCGGTCCAGTTCCACTCGGGCGAAAATAAAGAGTCGAATTTTGGCTTTTTAATTGATATATGTCTACGTTGCCTATATTGTCTGATAAGGCTTTTACATTATAACTCTTCCCTGCAATCGTTATATTTTGATCGTCATTTTTACTGAAGTTATTCATAATTCTGACCTTTTCTTCGTCAATAGCGGGGATTGTTTGATTAATTCCTTTTATTGACCAATTTATTGATTCGGAAATAACATGACCCCGTGAAATTAACTCAGCTATGAGAACTAGAGCAGTAACGGGATATTTATCTGCTATTAGTGGAAATTTAGTTATGAACTTATATTCCCCATGATCTTTTTCAGGATTAATTTTAAAGACATTTAAAGTGTGTCCTCCTGATTCCTCCCACATAACAATGAGCCAATTTCGATCAAAGAACTTTGATTTGATTTGGTTTAAAAAATCTGAAATTTTCTCTTTCAGAAGAGTTGGGTTATCTATTTTTATTAAATTCTTATTTTTATCCTCTAAATAGAGAATAGCTGAATCGACTTTCGATTTTTCAACTTCCACGTCAAATAAGAAATAAAGAATAATACCTAAATGTTTATAACCTACGCCAGTCAATATATTAAGGAAACTTAAATTATCTCCTCTTAAATCACTTGGAATGGTCCTAACATTAAAAATCTTTTTACCATAACTCTTTGCTAATATATTATGCAATGCGGAATAAATTTCGTTTGGGATATAAAAGTAGTATTCACCATTTTGCTTAGTGTACAATGCTATTCTATCTCTATCTGCGTCTAGTAATAAAGCAAGATCAGAATGATTTTCATTCATTATTTTCTGCAATTTTTCTGGTCTTAATTCTTTTAATGGGTTTGGAGGATTGATTTCTTCATCTATAAGAATGACATTTGCCCCATAATCCTTAAATAAATTCACAATTCCTCTAGCTTTTCCAAGATAAGGCCATATTACTATATTTTTTCCGTTAATACTCTTAATTTCTAATACATCTGATAATAATTGCTTCACATGTTCGTTATTTATTTTTTCTGCATTAACTATTTCTGGAGTATAATCCCTTTTCAGAGTGATTTCATTTAATTCCATGGCACACTTAGAGATTTCTTTGAACATATCACCTGACATGGGCATGGGATAATCAATGTAAAATTTGATACCGTTCCATGATAAATCATTATGAGACGCCGTTAGCATTAATATTAGATTGATATCCTTGAGTAATGCGACTGAAGCTGCTGCGTAGGGAGAAGATAGTTTTGACTCTCCTTTAACATCTTCTTGATGGTATATAGTGAATCCATCACTTGCTAAAATTTCAGAACAATATTGGAGCAATATATCCTTACTAGGACGATTATCAGTTACAATCAAAACATTCAAATTTTTGTTGTTCTTCAATTTTTTATATTTCAAGCTAATTGCTTTAAAGACTCGTAAAAATAGAAATAACTTTCTTTGTGTTAAGAAATAGAGATTTTTCTCTCTGATATCAAATATTTGAATCCTTAAACCTGACGTTGGAGCTACTATTGGATCTATAATTCGTTTTTCTTCTTCAGTTAACTCTGGCAAAAGAATTGTATCTCGATCGTCTTTCTTATAACTATTAATTTCTTCTATTTCAAAATCTATCAGACTAGACACCATTTATACTGAAATTTTATATTAAATAATATCGAAAATCTTAAAAGTTTTATTAAATAGCTTGTAAATCTCAATTTTAATCTCTTAAAATACTTATATATCCTTGAATCATTTTAATTAACTATTGGGATAGACTTGTTTAATGGCATCCCTAACTATTGCATGTATTTTTTCTCGATAGACTTCATTTATAGCAATCATTCCATGGACTTTTATTGGTGGTTGTCGATCTGCTTTGGATATAATTCGCTCGCAAAATTCAGGTGTAAGGCGATTAGGAAGATCTTGTTTATTGGCTATGCCAATTACCAGAATGTCATTGTAATATTTATCAAGAATATCTTTTATAATTTCTTTGCTATGATTTACATTTTCAAAGCTCGAATCTAATACTAATAAGGCAATATCTGTATTATCAAGCAAGCTTCTCCATAATGAGCGAAAATTTTTTTGCCCTGCAAAATCCCAAAAAATTACGGATCTATAAATCCCTTCAAAATTATTAAAGGAGGTGATGTCTACATTGATCGTGGGAATATATTCAAGGTCAATATCCTTCCCACATATCAAATGTAATAAAGTAGTCTTGCCCACACCTCCAAGTCCTATAATCGAAACTTTTATCGCACCAAGTATTATGTCGTCAATATCCTTTTCAAAACTATTGAAAACTGCTCGATTACCCGCCCATGAACCGTTAGCTATGATTTCTCCGAATTTTTCAATGAACTTGATTTTGATTGTTGTTATTTTTGAATTAATTGAAGCATCGTCTTCTTCTAAATCAGTACACACTACAATAATTATATCCTCGATAATCGTATAATAATATTTAAACTCGTCTGTTGCTGTTGATCTTATATCACTTTGGCTAATTTCCTTCATAAATCCAGAAAAGGCGCTTAAAAATCCTGCTAACAAATCTCTATCAACATCCGAACTACCATAATTTCGAAATAATAGACTCTTTCCATCCTTAGTTAAGACATTGATGTATTGTATCATCGTAATGACCTTTTATTCTGTATTCAATATAAACTTATACTTGTATAATTTTATTTTGGAGTGGAGCTTAAAATATCGCACAAAGAAGCGATCTTAAATGATGTTATATCATATTTTCAAGATAAAGGAATTTAAATTTAAATACTATATTAATAAATAAAGAAGAATAATAAAAAATTGATCTTTTTAGAAAGTAAATATTATTGCCAATTCATTTCTAAATCAAGGGGTTGTATCTTTAATGACTGATAAAAGTGAGGATGAAGAACTATCATTACAAGAAATATATAAAGAACTCAATGATAAAATAACGCTCTTCTCATCGATATTAGAAAAATTTGGTTTGGATTTGATAACCAAATTAGGTCAGACGAACATGAAATTAAACAAGTTAACAGATAAGGTTAATGAATTATATGATGTTACTCTAGATGTCAAAAGTATGTCTCCGCAATTTTATAATATCATACAAGGGCAAAAAACTATTATAGAGGAAATTGATTTGCTTAAAACACTTGCTACCAATGCAAATAGGATAAGCAAAAAAGAAAGACCTGAAATTCAAAAAATAGAAAGAAAAAAAGATGCTACTGATATGAAAAACTCAATTCGATCTGATTTATTAGATTTGCAATCTGAAATATCACGCATGGAAAACCCGAAAGATGTTATCCCGGCTCTTGAAAAAATTAAAGAAGAGATTTTTGAATTTACAGGGGGTCACAGAATTTTATATGAAATTTCCCAAATCATTAATCGACTTGACACTCTTAAATCATTATCAGAAAATTTTGAAATGGAAAATCCTAATTCGCCAAGTTTAAAGGATCATCTAAGTGAAAAAATCACTTTTTGGATTAATAAATTAGAATTGAAGCATTAATTAAAATGAACTAACACTTTTAGTTAAAAATTCTTATTATAGAAAAATTTGGTAAAAAAATATATAATTAAATCTTAAGACGATTTTGATTCGTATACAAGTTCTGCGATTTTATTAAATACTTCCTTCACATTCTTTCCAGTTAGAGCAGAAGTTTCGTAATATGGAGCATCAAGTTTTTCACTTAAATGTTCTGCCATTGGCAAGATAATCTTTCGATCATCCTTTAGATCAATTTTGTTGCCAACAAGAATTCGTGGTATATGGCTCAAGCCATATTTTACTGCTGTATTATACCAGTTATTAATGTTACTGAAAGTGCTTGAGCGCGTGACGTCAAAGACTAAAATCATTGCATCCGCTCCATTGAAGTAGGGACGGTGTAGCATGTAAAATTGCGGTTAGACTGGCACGAGAATCTCGTATTCCAATTGTCCTGCCACGTCCCACATCATTAGATTTATTGTAGCATCTCTATTTGTCAGAGTTATTGGTTCTTTGACTATATTAACACCGACTGTTGCGATGTAACGTTCCTCGAATTTATTCTTTGCAAATTTCGTGAGAAGGCTAGTTTTACCAACTGCCGGGTCTCCAATAACAATTACCTTATAAATCGCTTCAGTCCGACCTTGAAAAACGATATCACTTGATTCTTTACTCATTTTGATCATTTATTATTTTGAAACCGATTATTTATATTATAGATTTACATTTTTTAAATCAATTGTTTTATTTTTAGAATTCTACTACTAGAAAGCATGTGTAAAACTTTTATTCAATTAATTGTTTTCTCATAATGAGCATGAATATAAGACAGCGACATTTCATAAAATCCTCAGAGATTAAAGCACTAAAGGATGAGATTTTAAAACGTTACGATCAAAATTTTGTAGATAGTTTATTTCCAAAGAAATCGCGAATTGAAGTAATTTTAACGGATCACGGTGATACATTATATGCAATTAATGATGAATTAAAGTTATGGAAATCTAATGAACATGGTTTTATTCCAGTTCTTACTCAGTTAATAAATAAAAAGATAAGATTAAGAAAAGTGGTTGTTGATATGGGAGCAATCAAATATATAACACTGAGTGGAGCGGATATTATGAGACCAGGAATAACAAAAATCGACCCCTTGATTCAAAAAGGTGAAATAATCGAGGTTGTTGATGAAACTCATGATAGATCTCTTGTTGTAGGGAAAGCATTATATAGTGGAAAAGAGATGGAATCATTGAAATCTGGAAAAGTTATCCAAAACCTCCATACGATAAATAAAAGTGATTATATTTGGAAATTTGCTAAAGAATTCAAATAACCACTCACATGAATGAATTTAACAAATTTCATCAAAAAGAATTTGAGTGAATAGATCTCTCTCATTTTCAGGAATCACACTTGGTTTACCTTTCACTAATTCCCATGATTCAAATTCAAACTCATTAAAAAGGATCATGATCATTCTAAGGGCATTTTCACAGAAATCGCTTTCATAATTCTTCGTCATATTCATGAGCCTGATGATTGAGTTTAGCTTCCACATAATTTTTTTTTCGGGATCAGCTGAATTAATCATAAATTCATCAAAAAGAGAGATATAAAATTGATTTTCTGTCATCATAATGCTTATTCATAAATCTTTAATTTTTTTCTCTTACTTTTATCTATATATAGTGCCTAAAAAGCAAACTTAATTAATCACATGGTCGTTGCTATGTTACAAATTTCCACTCGTAATTTTTCTTACTCGACGTTACCTAACTATTGTTAGGTAAAAGGTGCCAAGAATTTTACTTTGTTATTTAAATATCTAATGATTGTTTTCTTAAATTAAAGAGTATCAAAGTATGAAGGATATATTGGAGCACATAAATTAAAATTAAGGTAATACGTAGGTATATTCCCGATAACACACGATTCTATAAAAGATTCATATCTTATAATACTTGGATACTATTTCATAGGTCATTTTTATATATATCACGATGACTTGTGAAAATTTTAAAAAAACTAATGGTGTGTGTGAAGAGATGAGCATGTATAGAAGTTACCTTCTTAAAAATCAATTTTGGGCTAAGAAAGGGAATGAAAAAAGTGATTCGACTGAAACTGATAAAATTTTCATAAAACACGATTCTGAGATAGGAGGAATTTATGCAGTAATTAATGCGGAACATAAAGGAGTAAAAATCGTGGTGAATGGTGAAGAGCATTGGTTTAATAATTTTGATAAGTTAGATAGCTTTTTGTCCAGGTTAAAACAAAGTGAAAATGATTTCATTAAGATTTTAAGAAGGAAAGATATGTCAAGCCAATTAAGACATTTAGAGATTTAATCCAATTATTAAAATTAAGTCTCTTTATGAGAGTAAAATAGAAGACAAAATAATTAAGTTTAGGATATGTTAATTTTGTTTTTCTTCATTCCTTTTATCTCTTATCTTATCCAAGAATTTAGGAGTTATGGTTTTAACACCTTTCTCCTTCGCCATTTCAACGCAACCTCTCAGGGTTTTTTTCAAGAAGATTCTTGGAACACTCACTAATTTCGCGCATGCATCTTCTGTCCATTCAACATCAGGATCAGTTCTTTTGGCAGCATATATTACTGCGCTAACATCCATTTCTTTATCCTTTGGTATTGGTTCTGAATAGTGTGAATTATGCTTGCTAAACCAAAAAGTAGTATTGTCGCGAAACCCAAAATCAACAGGTAAAGAAGGAAATCCACTACCTTCCAGCAAACTATCTTTCCATTTCTTTTTCATTAATATTTTATCTATTTTCAATATAAAATGAGTTTCAAGTGATTTTTCGTTGTTATATGTTGGTATAGAATCATCCCAGGCACATTCAAATACTTGTACAGATTCACCGACAATTTCAGGGAATTTAAGATCTTTTTGGTGTTCTCTTCCATTTCTTTTAGAAGGTATCAGCGAAAAATTGCTATTCTCCATTTTTTCTTCAGTGGATTCCCCTGGAAATCCTAAACTAACACAATTCCGTAACATTTTCTTGTCATATGGAATGAAATTAATAGCACATAATTTAGATCTTCTGATATTTTGGGCTGTATTACTTGTAGATCTACAGATTAAAATCATTGCATAATCTTCAGCGATGATATGAGGAAAACACAACGAATAAGGTCCTATGTTAGTTTGTCCCGATTCAGAGAGCGTAGTAATGAGGACTACAGGCATTGGAAAAAAGCTAGATGTTTGATAAAAATTATCAAGAATTCGTATATTTTCAAAGTCGTTTTCAACTATAATTCTTCAAAAAGATTATATCACTTAATATTTACGAAGAAAAGTATTTATGCGAGCATGGATCACGAAATTTTAAATGAATCTCCTTTTAAAAGAGTTAATTATACTTAAAAGTAACACTTGCTTACTAAATCAGCAAATTTATTTATAAATTGGTTGAAGTCCAGATTGAAAATGTCGTAATCTTAATTTTGCTCCTCGAGAAACTCTGACTTTTGGAATGCTTTCTTTATTTTTGTAAAGTTCTGTTATTGCAGCAACCGCGTAATCAATATGTGATGCATCATAAACATTTCGGGGAACAGCAAAGCGCACTAAATGTAAAATTCCTTTTCTCTCTTCTTCAGATTTGTTATCCCATTCAAAAGCAAAAGGACCTAGTTCTGCGCCTCTTATGCCATAAAGTCTCACTAATTCAATTGTAAACCCAACGCCTCCGAAATCTGAAATCTTCATATCAGTATTTTCAAAAAATTTATCCATATTTATGTATACCGCGTGTCCTCCAGCGGGTAAGATTACGGGTACGCCATTCATCGCTAATTTTCTGGCAAAACCTCTCACTTGACGAATTCTTTCATTCAGATAGGGTTCTTTAACTATTTCATACAATCCAACAGCTAATGCCATAATGTCCCTACCGGACATTCCTCCGTAGCTATCATTACCAAAAGTTAAAATTTGTTTTTCTTTTAATCGAATTCCAATATCTCCATTGAGTGAGAAATTTCGATGAAATATTCCCCTATCTTTAAAGAATAAACCACCACCCATATTTGCCAATCCATCTTTCTTGAAACTAATGGTAAATCCATCTGCATAAGAAAACATTTCTTTTACAATTTCGGGAATTGATTTATTTTTATATCCTTCTTCAAAATTTTTAATAAAGATAGCATTTTCTGCAAAGCGACAGGCATCAAAAAAAAGAGGGATTTCATAATTTTTAGCTATTTTTTGCACTGCCTTTACATTCTTCATGGATACGGGCTGTCCAGCAGCTGTGTTATTTGTGATTGTGAGATAAATTAAAGGAATACATTCTGCTCCTTTTTCTTGAACAAATTGTTCCAATTCCTTAATTTCCATATTTCCCTTAAACGGGTTGCTTTTATCCATCTCGAGATGATTAAAATCTTCAAATAAATTTGTAGAGAATAAATTTACAGGATGCATTCCGTTTGCTGCAATATTTGCCTCTGTTGTGTCAAAATGACCATTATTTGGGATATACCATAATTTATTATTATTTAATTCTCGTTTAAGTTGAGCTATCGTTGAGAATAATAAATATTCCGCACACCTACCTTGAGGAACAATGAAAGCATTAGGACGTTCTAATTGATAAATTCCACCATTTACAAATCCTCCATTAAAGGAAGTTAGATACAACTCATCCATAAGTTTTTGTACATTCGTTTCACCCGAAAGTATCAGCTGGATTGATTTTTTAGTATGTTCTCCCCGTTCGAATATGTCTCTAATGGCATCTAACAAAACATAATATCCTTTATTACGTCCATATGATTCATCTCCGTGAAAAATGGCTGACCATTGAAGATCAGTCATTGATGTTGTTCCGCTATCAGAAAGAAAATCTAATACAAGCATATCTGCAGGAAATGAAAACATGCTATACTCAGTCTCTTTTAAGGCAATTTCTCTTTGCTTCTTAGTAACGTCTTTTATGTTTCTTACCACTAAAGAACGTTTAGTGGGAACTGGAACACCTAATTCATGCATTGATTTCATTTTCAAAAACTCGTAAATATGGGAAAAAAAGAGAAAAATATTAACATTATTGTTTTATCAAATATCAGAAAATATTAAAATTTGTATCTTCTTTAAGAAATAAATATAAAAAGCAAATTTTCATAATTTTTTGTCATTCTTCAAATAAGTAGCGTTTTTCATCATCAATTCTGCTATTGTTATAAATACTTTCTCGACATTGTCTCCACTTTTTGATGAGCATTCGATATAATTAAATCCATTAGTTTTCGAAAATTTGGCAGCATCTACTTCAGCCACGGCTCGTGTCTCCTTTAAATCTAATTTACTACCTACTAAGATTGTAGATACTTTTTGACTCTGTTCTTTGTTCGCTTCATTGAAAACATTGAGCCACTTATCTAAGTTTTTAAAAGTTGAATATCGTGTAATGTCGTACAAAAAAACACTACCATTTGCTCCAGAAACAGCACCTGGTAGTAAAAAGCGAAATTTTTCTTCCCCACCAAAGTCCCAAACTTGCAATGATACTTTTTTTCCATCAATATCGAGCTTTTTTAGATAAAAATCCATACCAACTGTCTCGCGAAAAGTAGCTATAAACACTCCTTCTAAATACCGCTGAATCAGAGTAGTCTTTCCGACCCCAGCATCCCCAAAGATACAAAGCTTGAATCTATATTCATTCATAATAAAGACAAGAGTGTTATCTTTAAATTGATTCATAAATAAAATATGGTAGCATTAATATATTAGATGATCAATTTAAATTTTTATTATTCTATATGCTAATAAATTGATCGTAATGATTTCTTCATATTTTACATAACGAAAAACTGTGTAAGCCTATTCAATTTTAAAAAGAAATTTATTAATAAGTACTTTCTTTAGGTTCTTGTAAAGTAATTGCTCGTTTTCTGAGTATTTCTCTTATTTGATTGGTATCTTGAGTAAGCCATTTCAAAGCAAATGACCATAAGATAATTCCTGGAAGTATGCATAAGGTGATGAATAAAATTGTAAGCTGATAATTATAAAAAGTTACTACAAGAAGAATCCCACTTAAAGAGGGCCCTATGCCACGCCCTAGATTTTCTAAAAATTGGTTCCATGAAACGATCTGACCTTGTGCTTCAGGCAAGTTTATTTGCTGTAAAACAGGTGATTGGTTCACTATATACAATGAAAATATTGACCGTGAGAAGAAGAACAATGAACCCATTAGCCATATAATTGGTAAGGTCATAAGAAATCCCACATCTTTTCCTTGTTCATCAGATAAATGGGGCCATGGAATGAAAAAGAAAAGCACAAAACTAATAATACCTCCGATTATAGCGATTAATATCATATAAATTCGGGCTTTCATGTGTTTTCTTGCAAATCTATCACTTAATCTTGCCAAACCCAATTGTCCAACAACACCTCCACTTAAACCAAAACAAACCATAAAAATGCTTGTGGAGAATTCTGATATATTATGAGGCTCATTTTGTATTAAATACAGAATTAAAAAATTGATTGATCCCATTAGAATCCATGTAAAAACCCCCTCTACTAAAGCAGCAACGTTTGTTTTACTTAACATTGTTTTTTTCATCATTTCACGATTGATCTTAAATTCATAAGGAATGTCTTCTTGGAGAATGAAAGTAAGTTCTTCTTGTTGAGCCCCTCTTTTTGGTTCATTGATGTGCAGGACCAAAATGAATCCAAATATTAGCATGCCTACTCCTGCACTCCAAAAAAATAGTCTCCAAAACCCTATTTGAACCAGAAATGCACCTATAAGGAACCCAAAGGTCATGGTCAAAGATCTTATGAGTTCATAAACGCCAAAGAAACTAGAACGTTGCTCTTTAGGTACAATATCATTAGTCAATGAAATGATAGTAGGCCAACTAAGTCCTCCAAATACTCCAAAGATAGCTACGAATATTAAGAAATAAATCCAAGTGGTATAACCTCCTCCTTGTATTCCGAATCCAAGCATTAACGCTGAAGATCCCCTAAAAATAGATAAGATGATTAGAATTTTTTTTCTAGAGTACCGGTCTATAAAATGTCCAAATAGTAATCCTGAAATTGAAGCAGACCATGATAAAGTTGTGATAATTATCCCCATCTCTAAAGCATGTGTAGGATCACTTGGCCACATAATTCTAGAAAGAGGAACTATTAGAAAAGTAATACCTCCCCATAACATACTTTGAAACCCATTAAGAAAATATATCGGCCAGAGGATCTTATTGAATTTTACATTTTGACTCTCAATCATTTAATCCATAGCCTTTAATCAATAAGTTAAATATGAAGTGTAAAATGAGAATTAGAATTTTAATTTATCGTGGGGACTATTCATATCATACGTTCTTTAGTATGGTTATCTTTTTATAGAGTATTTAACTTAAGATAAATCTGTAATTACTAATTCAACCAATTCTCATGCATTCAGAACAATTGATTAGAAATCTTCAAAATGGATCTATTCGCGGTTTAATTTTTGATTTCGATGGAACCCTTTTAGATATTGCTGAACCTCTTAAAAACTCAATTAAAGAAGTTTTCGAAGAATATAAAATTATCTCTGATATGGAAACGACCATACTAGAAATTGGTGCACTAATGGAAACAATTCAAGGATATCCGTTACCTAAAATTGTTCTACAATCTTATGATATGTTTAAATATATCAGTTCGTTAAAATCTCTTACATTCATGAAAAAAATAGAAATTGCAGCAAAAATATTCTCACGATACCTTACTCTTGCAAATGAAGCTCCAATTTTTCCGAATGCAGACAAAATTCTTAAAAAATTAAACAAGTCATATGATCTCTATATTGTTTCTCATAACCAAACTAAAAATATTATTGAACATTTAGAAAAGCATAATTTAATGAACCTCTTTAAAGGTGTTTATGGTGCAGATATATTACCTGCATTAAAACCGGATCCAAACTCATTGAAACCCGTATTTGATAATTACAAAACGAGTAGATTAAGAGATTTTGTTATGATTGGGGATATGCCATCAGATATCATCGCTGGTGTAGAAGCAGGTGTTTGGACAATAGCAGTAACAACAGGCGTAAGCAGTAAGGAAGTATTAACAGAACAAGGAGCCTCGCTTGTAATCGATTCTCTTTCGGAGTTAATAAAAATTACTGAGAAGAAATAGCTTAAAATTTATGAAATCATTATTCGTTTCAATATAAAATGCCATTTTTTTAGCAATTAAACCCTTCTAAATCTTTAAGAGGATTTATTTTTCATATTCTTGATCAGATTATACTAATCAAAATCCTTTTATACAAAAGGATATTTTAGTAAAGCAATTTAACTGTTAAATTAGTAGGATTTTATTAAGTTTTTACACTAATTTTAATAAATTTGGAAACGTGCATGACTATGGACTTAGAAAAAAGAAATTATGATGCGTATGAGGAAATAGATCACGAGAAACTCTTAGAAGAGAAGATGAAAACTGATCTTGAATACGAGAAAGGGCATGAAAAATTGCTTTATAAATTGACGAAGCTTAACCCTATTGATCCTATAAATGATAAATATCGAGAGTTCATCAAGGCTCTTGATGTTGAAAAAGAAGAGGGTAGATTACAGTGGTGGGCAGCCTATTTTTATGTGAAACTTGTTTGTCGGCTCCTTTGGAACTTTAAAGCCGAATATCCAAATAAAAATATGTTCCCAGAATACGGTCCAGGCATTGTCGTATCTAATCATCAATCACACCTAGATCCTTTCTTTCTAGGAGCAGCATGCCATAGACGTATACGTTATATGAGTAAATTAGACAATTTTAAAACACCTATTGCTAAAACACTCTTTACAAATCTCGGGGCATTCAAATTGGATAGAGAAAATCCTGCACTTGGATGGAAGATGGCTAAAGAAATAATAGAAGGTGGTGAATGGGTTGGTATATTTCCGGAAGGCACTCGTTCCAAAGAGGGTGAATTAAGCGAATTTAAAACGGGTGCAGTTAGGTTAGCAATAGAAACGGGAGTTCCTATTGTTCCGATGGCTGTTTTAGGGTCTGAACATGCACTTCCTAAAGGTCAATTATTGATGAAACCAACTCAAGTTAAAGTAAGAGTTGGAGATCCTTTATATTATGATAAATATGATATTAACAAGATGTCCTATGAAGACATAAAACGTCTTACAAATGAATTACGCACGGTAGTTTTCGAACTTCGTGAAGGAACTTATGGTAAAACAGAAGAAGAATTAAAAGAAGCACCACTTGAAAAAGAGAAGGAATCATCTTTTAATATCAAAAGATTTTTCAAAGATTTCGGAATGGGATTTTTGTGGACGTTAGACGATATTTGGTATGGTTCTTTAAGAGCTTTGGAAGAATTTCATCTACGCGAACCGTTTCAAAAATTCGTCTATACAATTTCTGGCGAAATAGTGCACAATTGGTCGCAATTGATGATACCTTACAAGGTTATTGACTTTGAGAAATACATTCCAAAGGTAGGACCAGCAGTACTATGTTCGACTCATAATTCTGAATGGGATGTCATCTTATTAGCAACGAGCATTATACATAATCAACCAAGAAGGATAATATATCAAATGGCCAAGCAAACTTTATTCAAATTTCCAATAGTAAATGCTTGGATTCGTAACCACCACGCATTCCCACTTAAGAGAGGAATGCATGATGTAGATTCCTTTAATTATGGAAAATACCTTTTAGATCAAGGCCATTTAGTGTGTATTTATCCTGAAGGAACTACAAATCCAGGAAATGGAGAACTCCTTGAAGGTCATACAGGAGCTATGCGCTTAGCAATTGAAAAACAGGTACCTATAATATTAGTTGGTATCACGGGAACCGAAAATACTTATCCAAAGCACGCTAAAATGTTGGATTTTTATAGAGGTTCTATATTAAAAGCAGGACCTCCATTCATGGAACATCAACAATACTGGGGGAAAGAAGTTCCTGATATTGATGAACTGAAACGGTTAACGAACAATATGATGTCCAAACTAAAGGATCTTCTGGTTTATGAGGATCCAGAAATATGATTCCAACTTTTTTAAAAATTATTTCTATTTTAAAAATATTATAAGTTTTAAAGCAATTCTTTATTAAAAATTTTAAACTTCAGAGCGTAATTGCCTAAAAATTAATGATATTAGTGCAATCTCATGACATTTAAAAAAGACTTTAATATACCAGAAGAAATAGAAGCTTATCAAAATAGAATGACTTGGATTGTTTCTTCCAAAGATATAAGTGAAAAGAAGATTGATGAAGAATTGCGTAATGCTCTAAATTTGGACAAAAATGCGAAATTAACTGATAAAACCATTATAACTCAAGTGAGAAAAAGTAAAAATTGGAAGGACCTAGATCGAAATGTGGCATTCGTGAAGTTTAATTACAAATTTTCTAATGAAACCGTTCAAAAGGGTTATATACTAGCCTTGAGAGGAAAGCAATTCATACCTGGCACAGCAGTAGTGGAACCTAAAGATAAGCCAGCTGAAGTAATAATCGATCCTTTCGCAGTCATCTCAAAAATGTTTCCGGCTCAAGAAACTAATGAAGAAGATGAACCATGGTATCATAGTGAACGAAAATTGATTGTAACAATGGCTAAATTATGGGAACTCAACAAATTAAAAGAAGGTAAGGCATTACTTGTATCAGAAGGTCCCATTTGTAGTTCTTGTAAAAGTTTAATTTTTGAATTTAAAAAACGATATCCTAATGTTATGGATTTTGAAGTTCGAGAAAATATCAAGAATAACTTGACCTAATTTCCTTTCATAGATGGAAGATAAAGTGGTGATCCTAATTTTAATTATTTTTATACTTTAGATAATACTTAGATTAATTTCTGAGGTTTTACATTAATCATTATTAAAAATTCCTTTCTTTTTTATTAAGTTTTTGAAGACTCTGATTCGTATGAATACCTTTTAATAGTAACAAGACTTTATCTTTTAATTAAATATTCTTTTAATTAAATAAATATCGTGATATGATATCTCATGACCGAAACTACACCTACTATTAAACCGGACACTGAGGAAAAGAAAGGATCTTCAAATAAGGATTTAGTGTTAGACATGCTATACGCTGGAGTTAAAGGATTGAGTGGATTTGGTCTCGAAGCATTTACAGATCTTAAAATTGAAGGAAAAAATAATATTCCGATCTTAGGGAAAGCTATATTAACAACTATTAGTGATAACTCTTTACGAGACATTGCGATTATCAGCCAAGTCTCTGGGAGAAGAATTCACTTCATGGTTCATCATAAAATGATGAAACATCAAATTTTTGGTCCTGTTTTGAAATCCTTAGGAATGTTTCGTAGTACTCTCGATAAAGAAGACACTGAGCCAATTGATAAAGTATTCCATTATCTCAATGAAAAAGGTGATTTAGTGGCAATGACACCAGAATCAAAATTAGAACGAGACATACAAGTAAAAGCGATGGCTGGAATTATAAAATTTGCGGTGGCTGCTGAATCTCCCATTATTCCACTTGCGATTTATACGGAAAAAGCAAAAATATTGAACATGATCGATACTCAAGGAATCCGGGTAAAAATTGGAACACCACTAAAAGTTGAGAAACGGTTAAATCGAGAAAAATATCGGGATCAGCGATATGAATTAGCTGAAGATATTATCAATATCATCGATTCATTAAAAGGAAAAGCTGATTTTTAAACACTAAGAAAGGAGGAATTAATAATGGAAATTGATCCAGTAAGAATACCAGAATTGGATGAAGAATTAAAAAAAAGAAAGAAAGAATTATTACATGAATTGAATGATTCAAATACTGAGTCCAATGAACATAATAAAGAGAATCAATTAATAGGAGATTTGTTTTATGAGTCAATGAAATCATTTTTTGATTTCGGAGTTGAACTTGCAAACAACTTAACGAATGAATATTCCGAAGAGGAATAATTCGATTTTTATAACACGTAAAATAGCTATTTTAGGTATCTATCTCATCTTTCTTGAAATCAGAATATTTAAGATTCGAGCATAAGCAGCTAAATCAAACCCTAAATTGATTTAAAATAAAAATAAATAAATTAAAAATTAAGTATGTCTTTTAATATCGTGTCCTCGTTGCTTGTATTCTGAGTTTAGCTTTTGTTTTTTCCTTATCATCTTGTAGAATGACATATTCAGTCTTCTGAGGTAATCTGATTTCATATTCTTGTTCAGCTATTGTAGAGTCCTTTTTCATTGGATCCTTTTCTCGTAAAATTACTTTAACGGGAACTATGATACTTTCATCGGCACGCACGGTTTTAAATTGACTCCATAAAGACATATCGGCTTTGGAGGTAAATTCCTGATTTCGTTGTAGTTTGATGGTTCCCTTGTTAGGCCAACGGGCTTTAAACAGCTTTTCGCCATCACATTTAAAATAAAATTCCCCGCGCCACCCCATAATATCATAATCCTTGAGAGTTTTTAAACTCATCAAGGATATGCTAATCAAATAACGTTCCTTTTCCTTTCCGACCTGATCCTGTTCGAAAGACTGGTTTTTTGCGTACGTCTTTTTTCCTTTAGCATAATATCGACGACTCATTATTAAATCACTTTATCTACTATTATTCACAATAATGGTTTTTAAAATTGTATTAGTTTTAATGTATTTATGTTTGTTATATTAAATATTTGAATAATAATGGAATAATAATTCAAATTCACCTCTTAGAAGAGGCTTAATGTTGTCTATGGATGCCCTAAAGGTGGAATTAAGGGAATTGTGTAAAAGTTTAATAAAACTAGAAATGATCTTTAATCTATAATTAATATTGCAAAGTGTTAATTTATGACAAAAGGTATAGAATATGAATTTGAAGTAAGGAAAAAGCCTACTTTTTCTTATATAGAATTAGCTCTAAAGAAGGGTCAAACAATTCAATGTGAAGGAGGGACGATGATATTTTTTGATCCCACATTAGAAATATCTACGAAGAAAGCATCGAGTGGTTTTTTAAAATCGTTTAAACGGGTGCTTGCTGGAGAGACTTTTTTTATGAATACTTTTGAAGCTCTAGATGATGGTAGTTTGGGGCTAGCTCCGGCTTTCCCTGGAGATTTAATGCATCTTCCATTAAATCAAAATGATAGTTGGATTTTATTTAGCGGATGTTTTGTTGCGAGTTCAGTGCATTTTGAAACGCAAACAAACTTTTTAGGTTTAAAGAGGTCCTTTTTTGGTGGTGAAAGAGCGTTTTATTTGCAGATAGACGCGTTAAACGGTCCTGGGGATTTATTTATTGGTTCTATGGGAGCTTTTATGGAAGTTTCCTTGGAGAAGGATCAACTATTTAATTGCGATAATGGTCATCTTGTTGCAATGGAATCTAGCGTTTCGTTTGATATCAAGAAAGTTGGTGGTTTGAAGTCAACTTTCCTTTCTGGAGAAGGTGTTGTTGCTCAATTAAAGGGTCCTGGAAGAGTTATCATGCAATCAAGAAATCCACGTGAATTTGCATTATGGTTGTATAATTTCATGCCACATCCACAAAGAACCTCTTAAATGTATTAAAATAATCAAAAAAAATCTTTTTTTTAATTTTCTGTCTTAAAACAGTTACTTTCTTAATTGATCTGATGTTCTTAATTTTTGAATATTCTAATAGTAATTAAAAAAAAATGAGACATTATGGCTCAAGATGATCAAATTTACCGTAATTTGCAAATACATCTAAATAGCATGCCAGTTGGATTTCCTTCTACCGAATCTGGTGCAGATATAAAGGTTTTAAAGGCATTTTTTTTGCCAGATGAAGCTCTCCTTGCTACTTTCCTGGAATATATTCCTATATCCCTGAAGAAAATTTACTCAAGAACCAAAAATCTTGGTATGTCCTTGGAGCAAACTGAACAAAAATTAGATTCTATGGTACAAAAGAGAATTATTTATGAGAATGTCAATCCTAGGACAAATAAAAAACTTTACGGGAATTTGCCATATGCTATAGGGTTCTTTGAAACCCACGTTAATAGACTTACTAAAAAAATGGCGGAGGCTTTTGACGAATATGATCTACCATTTATTAAGGAGTTTTTGGGTGAGAAGACAGGAATTCCTCAGATGAGAACAGTTCCTATTAACGCTGCTATCACTCATGAAAATAACCTAATGAGCTATGATAATGCTCGAGAAATTCTCGAGAATGTGGAGGGCCCCTATGCTGTTGCACCTTGTGTATGTGTTCAATCAAGGGAGCTTATAGGAAAAAAATGCAAACATGATATGATTGAAAGATGCATGGTGAATAGTCAGACATATCTCGATCTTGGAGATGCTCGAGAAATAACTAAAGCAGAGGCATTACAGATTTTACAAGAAGCTGAAGAAAAGGGACTTGTGATTCAACCCGGAAATATTAAGAACGCCGGAGGGTTTTGTCTTTGCTGTAGTTGTTGTTGTGGTATTTTATCTCACGCTAATATGCTTGAAAAGCCGGCTAGATTATTTGCGACAAATTATTTTTCAGAAGTAGATGAGGAAGGATGTACAGGTTGTCGTACATGTGAAGAGGTTTGTCCCATGGATGCTATTATTATGAATGACGTTTCACATGTTAATCGAGAGCGGTGCATTGGATGTGGTGTGTGTGTATCCAAATGTCCTTCCGGAGCGATTTATCTTCGAGATAAAGAAGAGAAAATTATACCTCCAGAAGATGGTGCTGATTTAATAGCGAAAATAATCAAGAAAAAAATTGAGTTAAAATAATAAAATTTTATTTTATAAAATATCATCTAAATAAGTTATTCTCTCAATAATAATTATACATTATGTATAATTCCTTACGAATAGGAATAGTGTTATTACCGATAATGCCTTAATTTTTTCCGAAATATTAATTACAAAACAAAATTAAATTAAAAGTATTGATATTGGAGTTTTAGATTGAGAGATATATGTCAAATGAAAAATTAAATGCTGAAATTTCAGAAGCAATCGTAAATTTAGATAAGGAAAAAGCTTTAGAACTAGCCAACCGGGCTATTACAGATGGTTTAAATTTGCTTGACGTAGTTGAACACGGATTAGGGGCAGGGATAAGAAGAGTTGGAGATCTCTGGGATGAAGGAGAAATTTTCCTACCAGAATTGATGTTAGGAGGAAATATTATGCAAGCAGCAATGGAGTTATTACTCCCTCATTTGAAAGAGCATTCTGAGACATTTAATCGTGGAACCATAGTAATCGCAACTATAGAAGGAGATATTCATTCCATCGGGAAGACCATTGTAGGAACAATGCTTAGCGCAAATGGTTATGATGTGCATGATCTGGGAGCAGATGTTCCAGCCGAAAAAATAGTTAATGAAGCGATTAAAGTACACGCAAATATAATTGGAGTATCTGCGCTTCTGACAACAACAATGACGGGGCAAAAGAAAGTGGTTGAAATATTAAAAGAGAGAAACTTACGTTCACAATTTAAAGTCATTTTAGGTGGGGCTCCAGTTTCACGTAAATGGGTTGAAGAATGTGGAGCTGATGGATATGCTGATAGTGCTGTTGATGCGGTTAAATTAGTAAAAGAACTCTGATTGAGGGAGTGATGTAAGATGTTATTTAAAGAATGGTTAAAAGATGAAAAAAAAAAAATATTATTTGATGGGGGAATGGGTTCAGAAATTATTAAAAGAGGAATTAAACCCGGAAAACTACCAGATCTCTTAAATATTGAAGAACCTCAAGTTATTAGGAGCATACATCAAGCTTATTATGAAGCGGGTTCCGATATGGTCCAAACGAATACGTTTGGCTCCAGCTATCTAAACCTAAAAAATCATAAGCTTGAGGAACGTTTAGTGGAAATCAATCAAAAAGCTTTAGAAATAATTAATAAAATTTGTCCAAAAAATCATCTCATCGTTGGGGATATCGGTCCTTCTGGTGTATTTAAACCTCCAGTGGGGAAAGCTACAACTGACATGTGGCAATCAAGTTTTAAAAAACAAGTTGAGGTTCTAAATTCAGGAGTCCATCTTTGGCACATCGAAACAGTTTCTGATATTGAGGAAATGAGAGCTGCAATTCGAGCTATAAAGGAAGTGTCTTCTAAACCAATTATTAGTTCAATGACCTATAAAAAAACCAAAAGGGGATTCTTTACTATTATGGGAGATTCCTTGGAAAAATGTGTTGAAATCCAGATTAATGAAGGAGCAGATGTTATTGGATCAAACTGCACTCTAGGGTCAAATGAAATGGTTGATTTAATGAAAGAATTTAATAACGTTACGGATAGACCAATATCCATTAAACCAAATGCTGGTAAACCTAGACTTGAAGAATCTAAAACCGTTTATGACCAATCTGTGCAAGAGTTCGCTCAAGATATTGTTAAGATAATAAATTTGGGGGCAAAAATTGTGGGAGGATGTTGTGGTACAACACCTCAAACAATTCAAGAAATTAAAAAAGAAATGAACTTGTGAAGGGAGACATAATATGTCAATATTAAGACCAAAAATAAAAGTGTTAGATGAAGAACACAAGATTTCAATATTAAGTGAAGCAAAAGAGATATTGGAAACTTTTGGAGTATTTGTGGAAAATAAACAAGCAAGAGAGTTATTAAAAAATCAAGGAGTAAATAATGAAGGGTTATCGTTCTTGATTCCTCCAGATTTAGTGGAAAAGTGTTTAAAATCTGTTCCACATGAAATTGTTTTATATGATAGAGAAGGGAAGGAACACATGACTCTTAAAGATGACAATGTACACTTTGATCCCGGTTCCGCGGCAATTCTGATTTTAGACGAAAACTCTGGAGAAACTAGAGAAGCAACTTTGAATGATTTTATTCGTTTTTCAAAAATAGTTGATCATTTAAAATATATTGAAGCGCAAAGCACGGCTTTGGTTTATCAAGATGTGCCCAAAGAAGCCCAAGATTGGCATAGACTTTTTATTGCATTGTCCAATTGCTACAAACCAGTCATTACAGGAACATTTAAAAAGGAGAGCTTCTCAATAATGAGAGAACTTCTGTTATCTTGTAGATTGTCTGAAGATGATCTGGCAAGAAAACCACTTGCTATATTTGATGCATGTCCAAGCCCTCCACTAAAATGGTCAGATTTAACCACTCAATCACTCATTGATGCTGCAAGAAGCATGATTCCTTCTGAATTCGTTTCAATGCCCCTCGCAGGTGCAAATGCTCCAATTACCCTAATTGGATCAATAACTCAACATTGTGCAGAATGTTTAGCAGGTGTTGTTATTGCCCAATTAGCTAAAACGGGTGCTCCTTTGATTTGGGGAGGATCTCCTGCAATATTAGATATGAAATATGGAACTACTCCTATGGGCGCAATTGAAACAATGATGATTAATCTGGGAGATGTGGAAATTGGTAAATTATTAAAAATGCCTACCCATGCTTATATGAGTTTGAGTGATTCTAAAATCCCAGATGCTCAAGCGGGATTTGAAGGAGGAATGGGTGCTCTCTTAGCAGGACTTGCAGGGATTAACATGGTATCTGGTCCAGGCATGCTTGATTTTGAATCAACCCAAAGTGTGGAGAAATTAATAATCGATAATGAGGTCATTGGAATGGTAAAATGGTTTTTAAAAGGCATTGAGGATCGAGGAACTCCTTTCGCTTTAGATATTCTAAAAGATTATAATAAAACAGAAGAATTGCTCTCACATCCATCAACATTGAATCTATTTAGAAAAGAATTCTTTATTGCGGGACCTGTCATTGATAGGATGTCACGCGATGCTTGGAATGATGCTGGAGCGAATTCAGCGAGAAAAAGAGCTAAAATTGAGGCAAAAAAATTGGAGTCTAAACCAGCCATTAAACCTATTGATGATATTCTTTTTAAAGAATTAAGTCGAATTACTAAGAACCATCTTAAATAATTAAAATTATTATTTTATATTCTCTTTATTTGTAATTAATAAGCAGTACAGCTCCTAAAACGATTATTCCTCCAATTATATTCCACAAAACAATAATTTCTGCTCTCTGCAAAATAATCGAAAAAATTAACGTAAGGAATGGTTCAATATATAAAAATGACGCTACTTTAAAAGATTTTAACGTGCTCTGAGATTTTTGCCAGATATAATATCCAAGCACATAACACCCAATCCCAAGGTAAATAGCGGTTAGAAATGCAATAGGATTAAATAGATTTTCAATAAAGTCTGTGAATTGGTTAGTCAATAAAATAATAAAAAAGGTTTCAAATACTCCAAAATAACTTATATATTTGTTTAATTTCATCTTGGAGTTTCCTTTGGATACCTTTTTAGTGAAAGAAGAATATAATGCCCACTGAAATGGTGTAAGTAAAGCGAAAAAATATCCAATAAAATTTGGTGACTCAGGGGTAAGATTTTGAATATTTCCTCCAGTTACCAAAAGAAATGCACCAATGGAGGCAATAACGAATCCATATATTTTTTTTTTACTTAATTTCTCTTTGAAGAGAAATAAAGCAAGAAGAGCGATAAATACTGGAGAGAGTAAGCAGACGAACAAAGCAGGTAAAGAGGGTCCAATTAATTCAATAGATACATATTGAGCTAGGAAGAATAATGAAACACCAAAAAAGCTTGATAAGATTATCATTATCCAATCATTTCTTGAATATTTGGGTCTCTTTTTTGCAAACTCATTTCTTAATTTTCTCTTTGTAAATAAACAAAAATCGATAATTAGATATGTTAATGACGCGATGAAAAAGCGGTATAAAACCACGGATAGAGGAAGCATAAATTCAAATGTTATATCTACAAGAACAAATGAGAAACCCCATATTCCTATCATTAAAACCAAGAGAAGATAAATAATCATCATTTTATTATTCTTTAAACAAAAAATTAATAGAACAGTTATTTATCTATATTATAAAGATTAAAACTAGCTTTTATAATAAATTTATTTTTGTAGGAAGGAGATCTCTTGAAAAAAATCAATTACAAATTGAATTTAGGAGTCATTGGAGAAGAAAATAAGGGAAAGGATATGATTCTTGAATTCCTCTCTCGTTTAGCAATTTCATCTTCTCCATCTCCTTTAAATAATAAATTTCAGATAATTTACCAATCGATTCCATTGAAAGTTAAAGTGTTTCAAGCTAAAAAAGTTAAAGATTTCGTTGATGTATATAATTCTATTGAGTGCTTGGATGGTATAATACAAATTATTGATTTATATAACCCACATTCAATTACTCAGATTCTAAAAGAAAATTTTCTTGAATTTTATAATTTATACAATTTCCAAGGTTCCAAGGTATTAGCAGCAGTGGATATGAATTTAAAAAGCGAAAAAATCAGTGAAGACAGACTAAGGATTAGTAGATTGAGTTTAGTTCGAAAAACACAAGAATTAAATTTCATTTATTGTTTTGAGATACACAATCAGCAAACTGATTTTGCTGAATTGTTCGATAAGATATTTGATGATGCAATTCTCAAATTTAAGCTTTCAAACCCAGAATTATATGAACAAGCAGTCAATTATGGAAATGTGTTATCTAACCAAAATTTTCATAATAATCAAAAAAATAGTTCAAATTTATCGTAGTTTTTCAAACTTGGAAATTAACTTTTAATGAAAGATCCAGAAAACTTAACAAGATTTAAAAAGCCCCATCTTCATAATATAATCAACAAATTTCATAAAATATAGGGTGATACCAAAGATGGGAGAAAACCTTGATAATATAATGACAGTTAAAAAGTCAGATGGGAGAAGAAAATGCCCCAAATGTGGCGAGGAAAATAAGTTTATGATTCATGAATTAGAAGATAAAACGAACGTTATTAATGATTATCCTCGTATCTATGGAAAGAAATATCGTTGTGGTAAATGTGGAGTTTTGTGGAGAGAAAAATAACCCGATATTTATTATATCTCCATTACTTTAAAATTTCTAAGAAAAAACGTAAAAATAAGTGCATAATTTATTATGAATACTAAATTATGATATTATAAACATTATCTAAAGACTTTTCACAGGTATTTAAGTTGTTCCTAATAGCCCAAGGTATGGATTTATCTCGTTTTATACAAGTATTCGTTGTGCAAGGATTAGCTGGTTTATTTTTTTTATTTATTGGTTATAAAATTATTAGAAGAGAAACAAAAGGGATAAATTTCATTTTGAGTAATTTTTATTTTTTTGTGGCGATAGGAGCAATGATAAATATGGTTTATGTAAATATATTTGATGAAACTATAACGTTGGTTTTACATTTCATCACGTATTACTTATTCTGCCTATCGCTTATCTTCTTATTAATTTTTCTGTTAATTCTATTAAAGTCTAATGAAATTATTACACCAAAAAAGCAATTGACCATTTTTACAATCTATGCTTTATTACTTTTTGTTCTATGGTTTATTCCTGATGGTATGAAATTTAATGAAGTTTCTTGGAAACCAGAGTGGAGCTGGCCCTTTTTTATATATAGTATTGTCATATGTAGTAGCATTGCCATTGGACCAACAATTTATATTTCATTTAAGATATACAGATCTTTTCAGAAAGCGATACTTAAAAAAAAATGGATTTATTTTTTAATTGGGATATTTGGGTATTTTTTCTTATACTATGGAACGTCTCTTTCAAATACACTTGCTGATCCAACTTTTAGATTAATTTGGTCAATCGTGTCTTTGCCATCATTAATTAGTATATACTTTATATATTATGGTGTAGCAAAACAACTCTAATATTATTTGTTTTATAAAGAATTTTTTTTTTTTAATTATTGAGTCTCGTTGAAAGCATATTATTAAATTATTGTGCTACAATAATAAACTACATAATAAATACAAAAAAAAAAATAACCTTAGTGATTAATAATGGTATTATTTCAGTTAACCGCCATGAGATTTTTAACGATTTATATTGCCCAAGGATTTATTTTCGTCTTTTTCCTATTTCTTGCATTCAAAATATTGAAAAGAGATCGAAAGAGGCTTAACGTAATCTTTTCTGGGTTCTATATTTCGCCTGTAATAGGATTTCTCGTGAATTTCATATACGGTCCAATGACAGATGTCAATCTCGTGCTGTTATTGAATTTTGTCACGAATTTCGGAATATACTACTCTGCTATTTTCCTCGTAGTTTTTGACTTGATCTTATTGAGGTCAGAGAAAGTAATTACTACTACAAAACAAATTCTGATTTTATTAGGATACGGTATTGCGATGTTCTGCATGATCTTTTTCTTATTCATCCCTAGAGCTGGTGTAACCCTTAATGCTACTTGGTCACCCGTATGGGCATTACCATTTTTTATTTATGTAGTCCTTGTAGTTTCAATAGGAGCAGTCATACCATTTTTATATCTATCATTTCAGATATACAAGAAATTTGAAGATGATCTTCTCAAAAAGAAGTGGAAGTATTTCATTTATGGATTCTGTTGTTTAATAGTCTTCATGTATGGCATATTTATATCAAATACTCTGGATATACCAATTTTTCGGACAATAATGGGTTTAATAGGACTAGTTTTAGCAATTGCAGGCGGGTATTTAATGTATACTGGTGTAGGACGTCAATTAGAAAAATAAAAATCAATTCATTTTTCTTTTTTTTTAGCATATCTCAAATTTTATCAGTGTTGAATCCCATTTTATAATTGTTACATAAAAATTATTTTTGTATTCAAATATGTATATAACGTCTGTGTTCTTGAAGTCCATTTCATCAATCTTTAAGGTTTTGTAAGATCATGTCGACTGAGCTTGAAAGAGTCAGAGGAATTGGTCCTGCTGCTTCAGAAAATCTTATTAAAGCAGGAATTAAGACTATCGAGGACGTGGCAAGTGCAAAACCCGAAGAATTAGCATGGATCAAAGGTATAGGAATAGTATCTGCAAAAAAAATAATTGGAAATGCAAACGAACTTTTAGCGTTAGAAGAAAGCATACAATTAGTTTTAGAATCCATTAAAGACAATTTCTTACAAAACTGCCCGAAGTGTGGAGGAAAAATGGCAACTAAATACATAATCTTAGGACCAGAAAGAAGACTAAAAGCAAAACAATGTGTTCTATGTAAATTTTACTTACCTGAATAAGATTAATCTATATTATAAATATTGATTTCAAAAAATCATATACAGGTAAAATTGGTAAACTGTAAGAGATAAAATAGATCATTATAAAGAAAATACCTGCTTTTTTATCAATTTTTTTTCTTATGGTTACAGTGGTAATAACTATAAAACTGGCAATAAGAGTAAATAAGATTGTAGGGATTGCAAAACGGGCTGTAACTGCTTGAGGAAAAAGAACTTGACCTATTCCAATGCTTAAAGTTGAATCTACGATGCAAGATCCTACAATATCTCCAATTGCAATGGAATGTTGTTTACAACGGAGTGCGTTAATATCAACCACCAATTCTGGAAGAGAGGTTCCAATAGCCAGAATAAAAAAACTTATGATGTATTCATGAACATTTAATAACCTTGAAATATTAATCACAGATTCGATAATCATAACTGACGCGATTGTAACCCCTATAAATCCCAAAACAGCATATAGAAGATAGATCTTCTTTTTTCTTTTAGGTGTCTCAATTTCTACCAATTCAATACGGTGTAGAATGCTTTCTTTATTAGCATTATAAATCAACCAAATATATATTCCCAAACTTCCCACCATAAATATTGCATCCAAACGGCTTATATCTCCTTTTTCTACTACGGTGAAAATTACTAATAGAGAAAGCACCTCGCAAGTTCCTAAGATAATTATATCTTTTCGATGAATATAAAATGCTCCACAAATAATTGGAAGAAGCCCAAAAATGAGTGTTAATTGAGCTAAATCAGAACCTACTGAATCTCCTACATCAATATCGCCATGTCCACGGGCACAAGACACAATCGAATTAAAAATTTCAGAAATATCCGTTCCGATTGAAACCAAAGTTACTCCTATAATTAAGGGAGATATTCCTAGTGCAGTTGCAAGTAAAGCTGAATTGTTCACAGCAACTTTGCTAGAAAAAATAATTAAAGTAATTCCTCCCAACATCAATAAAATCCACAAGATTATATTGAGCATTTTCAAATTTACCCTTAATCTAATTCAAACTCTAAAAAATATCTTACAAAATTAACCTTAGTTCGAAGTAGTCTTGGGTAATGAGATTAAAAGAAATTTAGAAGGTCAATTTATGAACAATTATGCATAGTTTGCAATGCTAAATTATTATATAAGTTTTATTGTGCAATAGAAAAAAGAGAAAAAACCTAAAAATTATAATACTTTCCAATTTCTTCATATTTATAAATGCCATAGGTCCACTTTCTTATCTTGTTAAGGAATCTATTGTACATCTTCCAAGTATATTTTGTGAACGATTGAGATTGGTAGATCTCTAACCATTCCTTTAGAATTTTTGCTTTTTCTTCATCAATTATATATTCAAATTGATGATCTTTCGAATCTTCTTGAAGTTTACCATAAGAGGGTACAAAATAGACAAAATATTCGAGATTATTCAATGATAATGCTTTTGATGCTCCAATTGCAATGTCACGAGTCGCTTGATGATCGATATGAAGATTATTGTTGCTTGGAAAAAAAATTCGATCGGCATCTCTAATTAGAGGAATTGTCTTTTCAATCCCTTCTTTCACATACTTTTGCCCATCAGCATCATGAAAGTTAAAAAGGTGATGATTTTCCGTGGGGATTCCTAAAAATTTGATTGCTTCCCTCGCTTCTTTTATTCTCATTGTTGCAACTTCGTCTTCAGTCATTATAGGAGCATTTTCTGAATCTGCTTGCTCTCCAACTCTAAAACAGGCTCTTCCATCTGTAACCGTTATTATGTGTATTTCATGCTTATTTTCATTAATCCATTCAAGTAAAATTGGACCGGGTCCTAACAATAAATCATCAGGATGAGGTTCAAATATTATTATTTTCAATTATCTTATAATTAATAAGCTTTTTATAATGGTTTAATTAATTGATATATTAAATTAAATTTTTATATGTTTAGAAATTAGGGGATAAAAATGACTGAAAGTGTTGAAACAACAAAAGAAAGAAAATATACCTATCCAAGACGCATAATGGCTTCTTATGGGTCAAGAGAACTTTTTGGACAATGGATATCCGCTGCATTTGGTTTTTCTGTGTTTTTTTTCTATGAAAACGTTATAGGATTACCAATATTATTGGCCATGTGGGCTTTTATTATTTATTCCGTTTGGAATGCTATAAATGACCCTCTTGTAGGATGGCTAATGGAAAAGGTTCACATGCCATGGGAAAAAAAAGGGTTTAAACGATTTCCGTGGATGTTAATTGGTGTTATACCTTGGTTAATATCATACTTGTTTATTTATTTGGTGCCAACTGATTGGTATGGTTCAGCGGGTATAGTACAAGCTCATCAATTAGAAATTTTCTTATGGTATGTAATTTCATTGTGCATTTACGATACTGCATTAACCCTATATGACGTAAATGTAATATCTCTCTATCCAGATAAATTCAGTGGCTTAAAGGAAAGAAGAGTAGTTCAAGGCTTTGGGACTATTTTAGGAATTACGGGACTCGTCATGGCATTTATTCTTCCTTCGATGTTATTTATTGTTATTAATGTCGCCGAAACATACGTGCAAGCTTCTATATTTAGCGTAACTGTTGGATTTTTTCTATTCTTGCTCGTTATACCAGGAATATATGAAGATAAAAAAGTAAGAAAAATATATGCGCAAAGAAAAGAAATTAAAGAAGCTCAACATCTAGAATCATTCTTAAAATCAAATTTTAGAGTAGTAAGAGATAGAACGTTTATGATGAAGGCAGTATTCTTCTTTGGGTACCAAGTAGGAGGAGTAATGATTCAAACCTCTGCCTTATATATATCAGCTTATCTTTTGGGAATGGGAGATAATGCTATAATGTATCTCTTAGGAGGGATGCTTCTGGGAGCTCTTATTTCGACTCCACTGTGGACGTACTTTGCTCATAAAATAAATGACAATAGAAAGTTGAGTATTTACGCAGGAATCGCTTTATTCCTTACATTTTTACCCATGATCTTCATTAACGGGCTTATTCCTTGGATGATAGCGTTAATTTTCTTTGGCGTCGGAGTAGGGGGTCATTGGTATGTTGACCCACCAACAATGGGTGATGTATTGGATGATGTAACGGTGAGAACTGGAAAAAGGCAACAGGCAATTTATTACGGTTTTCAATCGTTTTTCATTAAATTCGGGCAGGCTTTTATCGCAGTTACGATAGCATTAAGCCATGTGCTTACAGGGTATGTTGAAGGTGCCCCTACACAGCAACCATTAGCATTATTCGGCATTAGGATACACGTAGCAATAGTTCCTGCCATATTAGTTCTCATAACTTTATTACTATTTTGGAAATATTACAGGTTAACACCCGATAAGGTCGCTGCTAACAAAGAAAAATTAGCTGAAATGGGTCTATTATAAAGACACATTTTTTTTTATTATTTTTTTTTTAATATTTTTGCTTAATTTGATTTTCTCTTTTGAGATGAGTCACATTTTTATTATTTAGATCATCAATAATGATTTCCAAAACCTTCTGGATAAGTTCAATTTGTTCGCCTTTAAGCGTAATTCGAATCTGTCTTATTTTACTTCACTTACAAAACTATAACACTAACTAATAATAAGTTATTTGGTTGTTCATTTAAATAATGTTTTTCTTTTTAGATTCTAATCGGTCTACCTTCTGTTCATACACTTCTTGGAGTTTTTGCTTTCTGTTTAAAAATTTATTTGTTTCATTATCAATTAATTCATTCAATTTTTGTATTTTTTCAGAAAAATTAATACTATGTACTATTTTGATTGGTTCTGGTTCTCTTTTAATGAACTCTCTTATATCTTTTGAAAAAGAATTAAACACCTCGATATTTACATACCAAAATTCATTTTTATATAAGTGCTCAAACTTTGATTCAAATTTTTTACCGATTCTATCAATTAAAACCTTTAATTCCGTTTCCTCAATAGAAATTTTGTCAGTTATCGATATTACCAACATGACGTGCTTTAAAAAATTAAAAAAGATCTTATGATTTGATAGTTTTATATATTTTAGCTCATCTGCAAACACTTCATCAGCAAAACTAACTAAGGCTGAAAGAAAATTTAAAATCATATCTGTTGATATTCCATGTTTTGTTATGTCATTATAAATTTCTTCATAAATAACGATTCCAGATTCTATTTCTAATATCCAGATACTATCAATTAAATCTTCGATCATTGCTTGCTTCCTGTATATTTGTTTTATAATCGATTATATAAAATAAATTTTTAAAATAAATTTAAATTTTATCAGTTTTATTCATAATAATAGAAATTCCTAAAGCGTTATCTGGTCTGGTTAAGTTGGGCAAAAAATAATGGAATAATTTAAATATAGTTCTATAGTTATTGCAGAAATTAAAAAAAAGAAAAAGTTATAGTTGAATTATTATGTATTAATCAAGAAACCCTATAATTGCAGCAATAATCACTAAAACTGCTGCTAACCAGCTTCCAAAGATTAGAATTAAAATACCTAAAACTAATAGCCATACTGCAGTAAAAGGGACTGGGTTTCCTCTAAAAGCACTTAGAAGTACCACGATACCAAGAATTATTGCGATTATAGGAAAAAGATAAGCAACGCCCCAATATGCTCCGAAACCGTAATTGAAACCGAGAAGGTCTAAAAGTCCTACTATTAGAGCTATTAAACCGCCTAAAATCGCTAAAACTTTCATTATTTGATCATATTTTGCCATATTATATATCACACTTTATTATGTTAAAATTAATATTGTTTTATTATAACAATATCTAGATTCAATTTTTTTTAGATTATTTAATATTATTCATTATAAATATAAAAAACGGATTTTCACAAATAAAATTAAGCTTAGCCTTACAAAATCGCAATGAATATAACATAATGCATAACCAAGAATCAATTTCACTTTTTTTTTATAAAAAATCTTATTTCAAATAAGAAATTTATACAACCGGAGTGGACGTGTTCCTGTTGCTTTCATTTTTCATTTTTTAATCTTAAATTCTCTAATAAAATCGCTGAAATTAAGAGAGAATAAGCATGTGTTATATTCATATTAAATTCTTTTCAAATTAGGAAAAAGACAAGGTAGAAGAAATTATAACAGTTGATATCAATTCAGATCAATTAAGAAGTATTTTTTAGCAACATCTTTCATATCTTTGATGAAGTCTATCCAAAGTAAGATGGACATCTGAATCTCTTACTAAATAAGCAATATCTCCCAAAACACAATGAACAGTTTCCTTGTTCTGTCTTTATCTGTTCAAAAATGATTTGAATATTTTAATGGTTACATGTTTTTTAAAATTCTTTAACCTTATCATCTTTTTGACCGATATCGATGACTTCATCAAAGATCTCTTTTAGATTTGCAAGCTGATAACATCTAAAGTGCTCAAAACCTAGTTTCAACAAGGAATAAATATCGTTTTGAGATAATGATGCGGCGACCTTATCTAAATCATTTGCTGTTTTGAAGAGTTCTTTTTCCTCTTCTTCATCATGGATTCAATCACCCTCCACGTTTAAACGATCCCCCCTAAATATTATTGAAATAATGCTGTTGAAAGGCAAGAATGTGCTAATTTGAAAGATATAAAGATATTAGTATAAGTTCTTGCTATTACATCCTCGGGTGTCACTGAGACTTGATTCAATTTCAAGCTATTAATTTTCAATAATAAATTGTATGATCAAGTTAAATCAGAATTTATTTTAGAAAAAAGAGTGAGTACGGAGCAACTTACCATCTCCAATAAATATCTTCAGCGTGACCTAACATACACTCAACGATCACTTTTTCTCCATTATTTAAAATTATTTCACCGGAGTAAGATCATTTTTTTGTTTTCAAATTTTATTAACTTTATTGAAGTTTAGTATACATTTGAAACTACTTAAAGCCAACTTTAAATAATTTTTAAGTATATATATTATTATTTAAATCATAAGAATGAAACAATAAGGAAAAAAAGTGAAATTTCATATGAGTATTGATAATGAATTAAAACCAACTGAAGAATCCTACGAAAATTCAAAAAAGATCATGGCATCCTATGGATTTACCCAATTTTTTGGTCAGTGGATAACAGGTTCTTTCGGGCTTTTTGTATTTTACTTTTACGAAGTAGTAATTGGCCTACCTGTTGTATTGGGAGCTTTAGCATTTATAATATATTCTATTTGGAATGCAATTAATGACCCATTGTTTGGATATCTTATGGACCGCCTTCATATGCCTTGGGAACGTAAATGGGGAATAAAAAGACTTCCTTGGATTATTATTGGGGCCATTCCATGGCTGTTTTCCTATTTATTTATATTCTTAGTGCCTACAAATTTTTATGGAAATCAATGGGCAATATTCACATGGTACCTGGTTACTTTATTTGTGTATGATACATTGTTTACTTTATGGAATGTGAATACAACAGCAATGTTTCCAGACAAATTCCGAGGTTTAAATGAACGTCGAACTACTACAGGGATTGGGACAATAATTGGAATGATCGGTATTGTATGTGCTATGGTTATTCCTCCTTTATTTGTAATAAAAGGGGTTGCTGAGACTTATCAAACAATGGCATGGTTTAGCATTGGAATTGGATTTCTATTATTTTTTGTTATGCTCCCTGGAATAAATGAAAATCAGAGAATGCGAGAAAGATACAAGGTAAGAAGAGAAAAACTTGAAACTGCCCCAAGAGAAGCTTTTTTCAAGACTACAAAAAGAGTAATGTCCGATAAAACTTTTATGGTGAAAGTTATTTTCTTTTTTGGATATCAAGCAGCTGCCGCGCTTATACAAACATCAGGTGCATACATTGTTACATTTATACTCGACATGGAAATGCCCTCTCTCTCACTAATTTTGGGTGCAATGTTATTAGGAGCTATGCTATCAATGCCTTTTTGGACGTATGTCTCAAAAAAAATAAACAATAACAAAAAATTAGAGATAATTGCGGGATGGGTTATGTTTATCGCCTTCGTTCCCTTGATGTTTGGGCTTTTCCTTGGATATTTGGGATATATAATCGCTTTATTTGCTTGGGGAATCGGACTGGGGGCTCAATGGTTCGCAGATCCACCTGCAATGGCTGATGTCCTCGATAATGTTGCCGTAAAAATTGGAAGAAGAGAAGATACGGTATATTATGGATGGAATGCATTTTTTATTCGATTAAGTATCGCATTTCAAGCATTAATATTTGCAATTATTCATTCTGCAACTGGTTTTATTGAAGGAGTTAATGATTTAAGTGAATTATTCGTAAAAAGCCCAACTCCAGAATTAGCTCAATTTGGAATAATAGTTCATTCTGCTATAATACCAGCACTAGTAGTTCTTATAACAATTTTTATATTTTGGAAATGGTATGATTTAACCCCAGATAAAGTAGCAAAAAATAAAGAAAAACTAAAAGAGATGGATTTATAAATAAATTTTCTATCTTATTTTTTTATTATTATCGATTTGAGTGTTTTTTTTTAAAGAGTTACCATCTCCAGTAAATATCTTCAGCATGACCCAACATGTCCTTAATGATCACTTTTTCTCCATTATCTAAAACAATTTCACCAGAGTAATAGCCATGCAATAGAGAAGAATTAAGATATATTAAACCGAAATTCAATTTTTCTCTATGAGGGATTAACGGAGTTAAAGTCATGTTAAATCGTCCATCATTGCTCGTAAATTTCCAAGGTTTTGTAGGATCTCGATCTTCATGGTGGAAAGTAACTTCATCAAACTTATGGGCTTTACCATCGTAAAAGATAATATTTTCAGTATGAGTTGATAAATCTCCAAAACCGTATCCAATATTAAATGCTACGGGAACACCATCAACAAGTCCACAGGCAGATCCCCAGAGCCAATGTGTCTTATATGACCATATTCCTCTTCCCCAATCCATGAGACCAAAGGATGAAGATGGTTCAAAATTAAATTTTTCTTCTCCGATTTTTATGGATCCTTTAGCAGGCATGTAATTGATTTTATGATTGTAGTAAAATAATTTTGGTTTTTTATAACCTGTAGCTACAACAGTATTATCATAGGATTCAATATCATCAAGCGTAATTGTACCTTTGATTCCCTTTTCTAATAAAGAGGGATCATCTATAGTGAGTATTCTTTTATTTCCTTTTTTTTCTATCGTGGCATTAAATTTGTTGGTAGGAAATTCGATTAAGCTATCTTCTAAAGAACTTAATGGAAGTAATTTAGATTTGGTAAAGAACTTCATAATAGATTGCCCATTCCTCTCTTTCTTCTTAAAATCAATCCAGACATAACTCATTTGAGTTAAGTATCCAATATCCCCGATAGTCATTTGGAACCCGAAATCTTTATTTAAAACGGAATAGTGATCCCATTCTTTAATCCGCATCCAACTCTTTCCAATATTCTCTTTATTATACTTTAGAATTGGTTTGCGAGCCCACCCTCTCTGTACTAAAGACCCGTCTTTATTAAACAATTTTGATTGTTCAGTTATTTCATTTTGATTTCCCAAATTGCTCTACCTTTCTTATTCTAGATTAAAATGATTATTAATAAATTCAATTAGATTAATTGATTAAAAATATAAAAGTTAATGAAAATCAATTTTAATTGGATATCTAATAACAAACTTACTTAAAATTTTAAATATAATCTTGAACATTTAAAATCCGAATTTTAGCCTTTATTCTAAATAATTAAGTTTCATAATTATTACGCTTCACTTTATAACAAAACCAGCAATGAATCTTCTAAGATTAAAGTTATACCTTTAAATTTCTACTTCAATGTATAATTATAACAATAAATTTAAGGTGATAAAAAAAAATGAATCGTACTATCGTATGGGGTCATAGAGGCGCGGGTTTTCGATATCCCGTTGAAAATTCCATGTCATCCTTTAAAAAGGCCACTAAAATGGGTGTTGACGGATTAAAAACTGAAACCCAATTATCCAAGGATGAACAAGTTATTCTTAGTTTTTCTAACCAAGTGAATCTTAACGGCAGTTCAAAAAGGATAAGTAATTTGAATTTAAGAGAAATCAAAAAGATCAAACTCAAAAATAACGAACAAATTCTAACATTAAGAGATCTTTTTAATGAATTTGGAAAAAGTAATTTAATATTTAATTTCGATGTTAGAGAAACACCAGTAGGAGTTAAAATTATTGAAATCGGAGAGGAATTGGATCTTATTGATAGAATTGAAATCGCCAAACCTGCTTCAATATTTACATCTTTAGATGATTTTTTCAGACCTTTAAGAGAAAAGAATGAAAAAGTTAATTTTGTAAACTCGGTTTTCGGGGGTTATAAAAAAAATAGTATTGCTGAAAAAGAACTACAATTTGATGTAATGGAAGAATTAAACATTCAAGTATTTAATATACAACATTATAAATCTAATTTCGAACTGTTTAAACTTATTAAAGATTCAGGTTATAAATGCTACTTGTGGGGTGTGTTCTTTAAACATTTCATGGAAAAATACCTTAACATGAATTATGATGATGGAAGAATAGACGGAATATTCACAAATTACCCCGATACACTATTAAAGTTGAGAAATGAAATACAGAGTTAAGATGCTTTAATTACCATCTTATCTGGGATTCCATTTGAGCATGAAACCCCGACTTGACATAATCCACATCCATAGATGTTAATTCCATAATTTTTTTTAATATATGGGATTGTTCCCATAACGTGATTTGAACAAATAATTTTATCATGACGATTTTCAAATGATATTGCGTTAACGGGGCAACGATTAATACAATCTCCGCAATTGATGCAATACTCGTATGGATTTAAAGGTCTTTTTGCTGCATCCGAGGGTAAATCGTAATCAATAATTAAACTACCACACCTCATCGCCTTTCCCCGGGAGTTAATAAACCCATCAGATAATCCGAAAGACCCTAAACCCGCTGCAAAACAACAATGCCTATGAGACCAATTTGAAGCCCAGATCTTACGATTTATATTAAATAAACGTTTTTCGTTAGTAGGTGCCATTGCATTAATCCCTAAGTTCTTTAATTCACTGATTAAATGCATCTGAATCTTTACATTAGCTTGTTCTCCAAATAATCTGGTATTCGCCCATTTCTTTGAAGGATTTTCTTTAGAATATTCAAAATTTTCCTTTTTAGTATTGCTATTAATAGGAAGAATATAAGCTACTACGCTTAAATTTCGTGTTGAATTAGCTATTCTATTTTTTTCACAGTACCATTTATATGCTTCAGTTGGAGCAAGATAAAAGTCCCCAATAATCTTCTTATAATCGCCAAATATCGGATCGTTCCCCGAAACTATTCCAACGATTACATCTGGTTCAAACATTTTGGAATTGTCAACCATTTTCATCCTATTGATTTCATCATTTTCCAGAAATTTGTTAATTTTCTCGACGAACCAATTTTTGTTTATCCCCATAAGAAAATAGAACCTTGTTTCGGTTAAAACATTTTTCTGTACGTTGTCTAAAATTTTTAAATTTTGGATCAAAAACATGATGATTTTAGGTCATCACTGGTAAAGAATATAAATATAAAAAAAGCGGGGAACGAAGAAGCAATATATAATGAGATTCTAATAAGAAATAGGATTAAATTTTAGATTTAATATTTTTCTATTTTTTGACAAATATTATCAATTTTTTGGATGGTTTCATCAATTATTTCATCGGTATGAAGCATACAGGTATAGAATCTGCTTCCGGCAACGGATATAATCTCTTGGTCTACTAGAGCGGCTCCAATGTGTTCCATGAATTTCTTTCTTAATGGTAATTGTCCTACTTGGTCAGGAATATCAAAACTCAATCCAAATAAGCACGATGTGTGAAAATGAACCGTTCCACCTAAATTGTATGAAAACCAGGGTAAATCATATTTATCAAAAACTTGATTTAATCCATTAGCTAATCGGGCTCCAGCTTTTCCTGCTATTTCTGTTGCTCCAGTCTCTTCAACTAATTTAATAGCATAATACGCAGCAGCACAAGTCAAAGGATTTGCTGCTAAAGTGCCCCCACTATAAGCTCTTTTTCCACCACCCACACCTGCTGCGCAATATTTCATAAATTCTTCTTTACCTCCAATAGCTGCAGCGGAGGGATACCCGTGTCCAACAATTTTGCCAAAGATTGATAAATCAGGTTCATAACCATAATAAGCTTGACCACCACCCATATGCAGCCTAAAAGCACATACCACTTCATCGGATATCAAAAGAGATTTATTCTCATGACAGAGTTCTTCCACTTCTTTATTAAATCCAGGTTTAACTGGAATCGCTCCTGATTCACCTCCCATAGGCTCAATTATAACGGCAGCAACTTTTCGTTTTTCAGCAAACATTTGTCTTAATGTTTCAATATCGTTTGGTGGGCAAGAATCAACGAATTTAAATACATTTTTTGGAATTCCATGCGATTCTAATAGTTTTGTTCCGGGAACATGCATATCATAAACTAATTGGTCTGACCATCCATGATAACTGCCACCTATTTTAATTATCCATTTATAGTTTGTAGCAACTCTGGCAATTCTTATTGCAAGCATATCAGCTTCTGTTCCTGTTTGAAGCCATCTAATAACTTCACATGATGGAAAATGTTTCTGAAGTTCTTCAGCAGCCAGGTATTCATATTCGTTAGTAATCCCATGACATGGTCCGATTTCCCGAATAACTTCTATCATCTTTTTCGTCAAAACGGGATGATTATGTCCAAGAATTATCGGCCCTCCATCCATCAAAAAATCTGTAAGTATAATACCGTCTACAGTCTCCATATAACAGTCAAAAACGCGTTTACTCGCTAAAGGGAAAGGATAATTAAAAGCAAGGTTATGTTCAACTCCTCCTGGGATGATTTTTCTAGCTCTTTCAAACGTTTCTTTCGATTTCACATGATTCTTCTCATATCTATCAATAATGCCCTTTAATTCTTCGGATTTAAATTTACCAATAGGCAAATCAACAATTTTTTTAATTTTAGCTATTTTTTCCTCATAATCCATTAAAAATCATCAATTTTGATTTCTTTTAAGCTATTAATATATTTTAATTAATTATATATATTAAGAGATACATCTAAAATTAAGTTTATTTCTCATTCAGATCTTAATTTTTTGAACTTTAAAATTCATAAAAATCCTTAAGTGAACTAAAATTTATATTCTAAAAGATTTAATTTATTTTAATAATACAAAATAAGATTGGTAGATTAAAAATGGCAAATAAGATTGAAAAATACATTTTGGCAATCGATCATGGTACATCTGGCCCAAAACCTGCAATAGTATCTGTGTATGGGGAGGTTATTGACTGGGTGCTTAAAGAAGTTCCTTTGTATTTACCAGAACCTGGAGCAGCGGAACAGGATCCTCAAGATTGGTGGAAAGCCATAATAGAAGGTTCTAAAGAACTTATTGAAAAGAGAATTATTGATCCTAAGGACATCGTTGCTGTATCTAATACGAGTCAATGGAGCGGGACTATTCCAATTGATAAAGAAGGTAAAGAACTTATGAATTGTATTATCTGGATGGATACTAGAGGAGCGAAGCAAATGAAGAAGTTACATAAAGGGCTTATCAAAGTTAGTGGTTACAATATGATAAAAATGCTTAAATGGATTAAAATTACTGGTGGGGGCCCAACTTTATCAGGTAAGGATTCTATTGCGCATGTCCTTTGGATTAGGGATAATTTTCCAGATATTTATGAAAAAACGTTTAAATTTTTAGAACCTCAAGATTGGGTGAATTACAAGTTAACAGGACAGATTGCTACTTCTGAAGCAACAGTGCATATGCATTGGATTACAGATATTCGAGATATTAATAATATAAAATATTCCAAGACACTTATAAAGAAATTAAAGTTAGATGTCAACAAATTTCCTGAAATCAAAAAAACCACGGACGTATTAGGAAAAGTTACTAAAGAATTTGCTGAAAAGGTCGGAATCAACAGTGAGGCTAAAGTAATCTTAGGTGCACCTGATTTACATACCGCTACAATTGGCTCTGGAGCCGTCGAAGATTATAAAGCACACTTTACAATAGGCACATCTGATTGGATGCTTTGTCACTTCCCATTTAAAAAAGTTGATATATTCCATAACATGGGCACCGCTCCTTCAGGAATTCCAGGTAAATACATGCTTCTTAACGAACAAGAAATAGCGGGAGGAGCCTTAAGTTTTTTAAGGGATAATATTTTATATCATAAGGATGAGTTATTAAAAGAAGAGAAGGTTCCTGATGTGTATAAGATTTTTGATAAAATCGTCGAAAATACTCCAGTAGGAGCTCATAATTTGATATTTACACCTTGGCTCTTTGGAGAAAGAGCACCAATAGATGATCATACAGTTAGAGGCGGTATATATAATATATCACTTGATACTACCAGAGAACATTTAATTAGAGCGATTTTTGAGGGAGTTGCTTATAACTTGAGATGGCTATTGATATATGTCGAGAAATTTATTGCGAAATGGGTCAAAAAAAATAAACCTGAACTAATTAAAGATGACAAGATCATTCCAGAGCTTAACATTATTGGTGGTGGAGCTAATAGCAATGTATGGTGTCAAATTTTTGCCGATGTACTTAACAGAACAATAAAGCAAGTAAAGAATCCCATTCAAGCAAATGCGCGAGGAGCTGCATTCATTGCCTCAGTAGGATTAGGATATATCAATTGGGAAGATATTCCAAAATATACTGAATATTCCAATATCTTTCAACCTAACTCCGATAATAAAGAGATATATGATGGACTATTCAATGAATTTCTTAATATATATAAGGTAATGGGAAAAACCTATAAAAATTTAAACAAAATGCATTAAAATAATTCATTTTTTTATCTTTTTAAGTAGATCAACAGAAACTTGTCTTCTTAAGAATTCATTTATTAAAGCCATTCGATATTTGTTTATCGTAGTCAATGCTAATTTCTCATCTAACGTTTTTATGAATTCTTTTTCAGAAATTTTTTTAACTCCATCCAAGATTGTTTTAGCAAATTCGGAATCGCTTATGAATCGCCCAATAGAATCAGAGATTATTTTGGTTTGTTCCTTTGGATCTGTTCGTTTTAAGGCATAGTTAATAATATGAGTTTCGTAGGCTATGCTCGTGTACCAAGGCATTTGTATTATACGTTTCCTCGGATTGAAGAGGAATGCCTTTGTTCTTTGATTTGCTACTAATGAATAGAAATAACCAGGGTTTGGAAAAATCTGAGCATCAAAATAGATGGTATCAATTTTGATTGAATTCTTATATGGTTCAGGAATCATCATATCAAAGTATTCATTTAGATCTTCCATGCTTATATCAGCTTCATCGCTTCTTATAATAAATGAATCATATTTAAACAATTTTGCATGGATTAAACCAGCAACACTATTAAAACCTAGCTTATTTATTAAATATTTTAATGGAAACTTGACTTCAGATTCCATTTCAGCTAATTGCTCTTCTTCTTTAGTTACAGACAGATCTATAGCTTCATATCCAATGATCTTGGCCTCATTATCAGCAATTACAATGAATTGGTGATCCTCACAGCAACCACCTTGAGGAACTTGAATCTTTATAAAACCAAAAGTCTTTTGAGCAAAAATTGATGCAAGGATCGGAATATTTTTGGTTACACCACATTTTGGACACGCCGGTTTTAATATTTTGATCTCATCAGCCATATTATATCGTTATTCTAAAATTCTAGTTTACAAATAAAATAGAGCTTACATATTTAAATTAACTCTTATATATGGATGTAAGAATAGCATATTAACATAATAAAAGTAAAAAATAATAAAAAAAATGAAGAATCACAATAACAATTAAAAGTTAGCCTTTAATTGATTTTCCACTCTCTAATTTTGAAATATCTTTCTCTTGAAGTTCTCTTCTTTGAACTTTACCGGTCATGCTAACTGGAAGATTTCGAACCACTTCTATCAAAACAGGACTCTTCCATTTTGCCATGTTTTCTAAACACCAGTGCTTAATCTCATCCACTGTAATGTCTCTATCAATCTTAAGTCCGGGTTTTAATGTAATCCATGCTTTTACTTTTTCCCCTGTGTTTTCATCAGGAAGACCAGCTACAGCAGCTTCATCAATAGCAGGATGCTGTCCAAGGTAATCTTCAACTTCTTTAGGAAAAACGGAGTGACCAGATACCTTGATTAAAGATTTCTTTCTATCTCTAATCTCACAGAAACCATGCTCATCCATGAAACCAATATCTCCAGTTAATAGCCAGCGCTTACCACCCCACATCTTAAGATTATCCTCTTGTTCCTCTTGAACTCCTAAATATCCAAGCATGATATGAGGACCTGCTACACAAATTTCACCAGTATGTTCAACTCCGAAATTATTTCGTTCGGGTGTCCCATCACATATTGGTCCTGCCTCAAAATTTTCGGAATCAAATATTGCCCAATCTACTCCACTAAGAGGTAAACCTAATTTTCCCGTCTTATTTGGACCCCAAAATGGAGCAACACTAGTTACCGGGGAAGTTTCGGTTAACCCATAACCTACACGAATGGGACAGAATATTTCCTCGAAGGGTTTCCTCACATATTCGTGCAGTGGCCCTGCTCCTGACGTGGCATATCGTAGTTTTTTCCAAAAATCATATTTTTGCTTAAACGCTTCAACTCCTAATTCATTCACATAATCTGTTAGCCTCTTAAAGAGCATTTCAACACCAACATATATGATTCCTTGCGGAGCGTTTAGTTTATTAATCGTTTCAGAAAGAACATCATCAGTTGGTGGTTTTGGAAAGAGTAGCATAACCATACCTAAGGATAGAGCACCATTCATAACGCATGTCATGCCAAAACTGTGGAAAAAAGGTATACTTCCAATGGTTATCATTCCAGGTTCAAGATTTGTCCAAGGTTTAATCATGTACAGATTAGAAATTAAATTAGCGTGACTAAGCATTGCAGCTTTAGGTAAGCCAGTAGTGCCTCCTGTCATTAAATATACTGCTGGATCAGTCCAAGGATCTATTTCCACTGAGATTTCCTTTGGTTCAGTATTTTTTATGATGTCATTCATCCAGTGTATTTTATAATCCTCTGTTTCATTGGGTATCTTTTCCCTTGCATTTGGAATTCCTAGTGCTGCGATAATTTCTTCATTAGCAGTAAAAAAATCAGTAAAGTTAGAAGGGATCAATAATTCAACACTTGTCTTAGGAAGAATGGTGCTAGGGCCAGCTATGTATAACATATCCATAAGAACTAGTACCTTTGCGTTGGTCATAGTTAGAGAGTGTAATAGTTCCATTGGTTTATAAGTTGGGTTGATTCCTTGTGCAATAGCACCAATATACATGCATCCCATATATGCCACTACAAAATTAATAGAATTTGGAAGATCTATGGCTACAACGTCTCCCTTTTTAATGTCGTGATCGTGTAAAAAAGTGCCGAATTTCTTTGCATACTCAAACAAGGTTTTTAATTTAACTTTTTCTATGTAAGGTCCATATACAAAGATGCAAATATCACTATCCCAGATTCCATATTCATTAGCAGATTTAATGAATCCTTCCCACATGGGGGTGATCTCTAATCCTTCAACATCTTTCAATTGCTTTGGAACCCCTTCCGGCCAATAACCTCCATTGAACCATACTTTTTGTTCATTAACGATGAATTGCTCATCTTTTAAACTTGTCATTTTATTCATACTCCCTTGGTAATTGATTTTTTTTTAATAACAAAAATTTCATTTAATATATTATCATTGATTAACTATTATATAATAATTTAACTCGATTCTAAATGAGAAATTATTATCGATATTTCTTACATTTTTGGACATCTATCTAATGAGTTTTAAGACAAAACTTAAGAGTAGTTTAAAGGACATTTTAACAGAGATGGAACTCGATCTTCTTCCAAGAGGGTTTCAGTTGATAGGAAAAGTAATGATCCTTAAATTAAATCCAGTTCTTTTGGATAAAAGAACTGTTATTGCTCAAAAGTGCATGGAGTTATTACCTAATATAAAATCTGTTTATTTAAATAAAGGAAAAATTGAGGGTACGTTTAGAGAGCCAAATAATATAGAATATGTTGCGGGAGAAAATAATTCTCTTGTTAGGCATAAAGAACATGATGTTATTTACAGTTTTGATTTCACTAAAATAATGTTTAGCCAAGGAAATTTATCTGAACGGAAATATTTAGCAACTTTAGTCAAAGATGGTGAGATCATAGTAGATATGTTTGCTGGCATTGGGTATTTTTCTCTACCAATAGGTAAACATTCAAAACCAAGCCGAATTTATAGTATTGAACTAAATCCAGTGGCATATCAATATTTAGTTGAAAATGTGAAACTAAACCATCTCGAAGATTTAATTATCCCAATAAATGGTGATTGTAAAAAAGAAGTAGTGAAATTAAGAGATTCAGGAATAAAAGCCCATAGAGTTATTATGGGCGTTTTTCCCGCTCCAAAAAATTATATAAAAGAAGCCTTGTTAGTTGCTCGTGATGATGGAACAATTTACCATTACGAAGGAATCATTGAGAAAGATAATTATATGAATTTATTTGATGATTTCAAAAAAATAGCTGAAGTGCAAAGTCTAAGATGCAAATTATTAGAAAAAAGATTTGTAAAAAGCTATGGTCCTCACCTTTACCATACAGTTCTTGACATTCTTATATACAATAATTAGAAATCTTATTAAAATCCTAACAAACTCAAACTTAAAATTTATTAATTTAATCTTTTATAATTGTGTATATAAGCTAAAAATAAATTAGGATGATTTATGATATGATTATACAATTTGTAAGTGAAGTAGCTATAGTCTCTGGTATCACCGCAGCAATTTCAGTTTTTATTGGTCTCTTCTTTGGGTTGATAGTATTAATAAAATCGATTAAAACAAAGCAATTTTTGATTTTCAATTTTTTCTTATGTATCGTTTTTACATTATCTCCGTGGTTTCCTAGTGGATTAGGATTATATATTGGCAAATTACGGGAGAGACTTTATCCTATCAAATTTATGTGCTCTTAGGAACTGTAGGAATCCCAATAGCAATACTGGCTTGGTTAAATGTTTATTTTAGCACCTTAAAACCAGAGAGAAAGAAGATGATTTTGATTATTTATGGTGTTTTATCACTAATCTTCGAATTTTATTTGTTTTATTTTCTGTACTTTGCCTCCGGAGCACCAGTTAGCTCATTATTAGGGATATTTAATAATATTAGTAATCCTACTGATATAGATTATAAAGGATTTATACTAGTATTTTTAGGCTTGAGTATTATTACTGCGTGTGCAACGGGGATTCATTTTGCCGTTAGTTCTATAAAATTAAAAGAAAGTAAATCTTTGATGTGGAAGGGTTATTTTTTATTATTCGCTTTCATCTTATTTGGAATCTCCGCAATATTTGATGCATTAATAGAGATGGACGCGATAACGTTAATTATAATCCGAATAATATTGGTGATATCAAATTTATTCTTTTATCTTGGTTTTATTTTGCCCCGTTGGATAAAAATAATCCTCTCAATTAAAGAAGAATAAGATTAACACTTCTGAAACTTTAAATAAAGTAAATAAAAAAAATAATTATTATTAACTTCTTTTTTCTTTAATTTGAATGGAACGTTGCTTCATTTCTTCATTGACAGTATTAAAATCCTTCTTTGAGGTATAGAAAAGAGGAATCCAAAGAAATACTGATAAAATACCAAATATAAGAGTAGACCAGAAAATTGTAGCTGAGAAACTTTCAGTGTAAGAAACGATAAATCCACCAATGAAAGCACCCATAGCTCTACCGATAGTATCAATAAAAGAGCCGACTGCTATCATAGTTCCTCGATTTTCTGGAAAATTAACATCTAATAAAGCGGCATACCAATTTGGCCCAATTCCCATCGTTAATGCGAGACCCATTCCTAAAAATGAGGAAAAAATTATCCATAATATCCAGAATCCGATTTCATCAACTGTATGCAAGATTCCAAAGAAAAATGTTTGGGAGGGAACGTTTGGTGCCATGCCAAATGCAACAAGTAAGAAAGGTAAGGTCAAGATAGAACAGATAGTAGCGACCTTTACTCTTCCATTGAGTTCTCCTTTTTGGACTTTTTTATCACCCCAATGAGCTAATCCAAATTGCCCAATTATTAAGCCGAAAACCACTGCTATTAATATTAGAACAATTACTTTCAAATCAATGATATTAATGCCAATATCAAGCTCAATATAAGGAAAAATATAAGCAAGTAACAGCCCAGATGCAACAACATCAAAAAAATTCATAGTTAAAAAAAAATTTGATTTTCTCTTATAGATGTATTTTAGATCTGATAGCTTAATTCTATAGGAATATTGTATATTCTCATCCGATAAGAGTTCTTTAAAATATTTCTCTTTCACAGCTCTTTTTGGTTCAATTGTGATAAGAATGTTTAAAATGGTAAGTATAACAGCAGCAATACCGAGATAAAAATAGGGTAGCTTCCAAGTATATAAAGAATCGGCAAAATTATTTCTAATATAATCTATCTTTTGAGTTATTGTGGGTTGAATAATCGAATCAAAATCTATAAGATTAAAAGCTAGGGCAATTCCACTGGCTAATAAACTCGATATCGTGGTGATTAAACCCCAAAACGCAAACGACTTTGAACGAGAATCTGAAGATATCAGATCTGCCATATATGAAATCGAAAGAGGAGCGGTTATTCCAGTTGCTATTGCTGCAATAATTCTTAGCACCATCAGTTGCCAGAATTGTTCTACAAACAAATAAAATAATGCTGTGGTTGACCATAATACGCCTGAAAGAATAAGCAAATTTTTACGAAGATATTTATCTGTTAGGTATCCAAATACAAGAATTGATACACCATATATTATTGTATAGGTTCCCATAAGAATTCCAATTGAATCAAAATAAATTCCTAAGTCTGCAGCGATTAGTACCTGATTCGGGAGTAATAAAGCACTATCCATGATGATTATAAGAATGAGCATCAAAAAAATAACTAATGAAAGCATTTCTCGTTTCTTCATATCATTTCACGATGAAAATTACAAAGATGATTATAGTGAAATGGTCTTATTATTTTATTAAGTTTCTTTATCTCTAACAAATGATCGTAATTTTTATATAAGTCGAGAATAAATCTATATTTACTATTTTTATACTAAAAAATGAAATTACACGTGGCAAAATATGTCAGAAGAAGTAATTGAACAAGATAGTGTGCGAAAAGAACCATTACATGTTCGATATGAATGGTTAGATCAATTTCGAGGATTAATTATTATTTTCTTAATCATTTCTGTAGTTACCTGGGAATTATCAGGAAATTTTGGATTAGGTATTCAACCGATTGGTCCACCCTTATTGAATCATGGGTTTAAATATTATAACGGATATCCTCCCATGATAACAATAATAGATATTGGACAACAAATCTTCATGTTTGTAATGGGATTTGGAGCATACTTAGCTTTCACAAGTCGAAGAGAAAAAAAAGGAACTGGAGCGGCTTGGAAACACGGATTAATTAGAGTAGCATTATTATATGCTTTGGCATTTATTGATGATGGACTTTTAGGAGGTTTAATTTCAAATGGGATTATACCATGGGATGAAGTATTATGGTATGGTACGTTTGCTAATCTTGCGATTGGCACGTTTGCAGCTTATCTAGCAACTTACTTAATACCAAAAAGTGCTGATAAGAGAATTCTTTTAAGTATAGCGATAATGATCATTCATTCTCTTTTATATGCTAGTGGAATATTTGAATATAAAGGACCTCTCCCAGGAGGAAGTATAATATTTCCATTTAATGCTTTCAATCACGCAGCAATAGCTATCGCAGCGACCTGCTTTTCCCAATGGTTTAAAATGGATCCAAATGATACTAAGATTGGTTTTAAAAAACGAATATTACCTGTATCCTCTATTGCGATAATTCTTTTTTATGTTGTAGATTGGATTCAACCGGCAGAGCATCACGATTGTACTACATCCTTAGCATTATTAGCTATTGCAGTTTCTGGGTTTCTAATTGCAGTGTTTTTCAGCTTTGAGATGTTAAATTTTAAAGTACCCATTTTAAGTGAAATGGGCAAAAACCTTCTAGTATTGTTTATTTTTGCGTTGGTCTTTAGCCTATTAGCCCAATTTCTTGTAGATAATTTTCGAGATACTTTATTAGCTTTACCAGTATTAACCATGATAGTTCTTGGCGTTCTTCCTATTTTAATAGAAGCGTGTATAGCGATGTTATTAGCTAGGTTCAATATTAAAATTAAAATTTAATTTAATCTCTTTTTTTTTATGAAATAATGAGATAGCAATTGTTATAGAATCATTTGAGAGATAGATCCCAAATTCTAATGATGTAAGTTATATAAATAATAGGTCTATTATTACTATGAATAAAAAAAAAGAATTTAGTATTTAAAATGGAAAAGAAATATTCAATTGCCCTTGATAATAGCCATAACAACATGTTAACATTGGAAGCTTCTTCCTATACAGATTTTACCCAATTTTTATTTACTTCAGGTTATAAATTAGGGAAAATAGAGGCGGGATTTGCTTCAGTAATGACACTAAAAGATTATGATGCGATCATTATATCATCTCCTAAAAATGTTGACCTAAGTCCTCAAGAAATTGAAAATTTAGAACAATATGTAAGGTTGGGAGGAGGATTGTTGCTCGTAAGCACTCGTGGAGGAGATTATGTTAATCGTACCAATTTGAATGAACTCACAAAAAAATTTGGATTTAGATTTGTAGCTGATGAAGTGTCTGATTCCGTGAATTATGTAAGCGTACAAAAACGACAGATTTTAGATAAGTTCAAATCACACTATATCACGGAACAAATTCAAAAAATCGTTTTATCTAGTGCATGTTCAATTGAAACGTTTGAACTTGAAGAAAATAGGAAAAATGTAAGATTTGACGTTGTTGTAAGAGGAGGACTCTATTGTTTTCGTAATTTCTTTGATGGACAGACATGGATTGAAGAAGATTCTCCAAAAATACCACTAATGGTGAGTGTTGAATATTTTAAGGGAAAAGTTTTTGCATTTGGAAGTCTTTCCATATTTTCAAGTCTTGGACGAGAATACGGATTTAAGGCTTTTGATAATGACATTATAATTTCTAACATTTTACGGTGGTTGATCTTAGATATTGCTACTGAAGGGAAGGTAATCACAGTTGATTTACAGCAAGATTTATATCTCTGGGCAAAATCTGCAATAGAAAAGGATGGATGGACAAATTTTTCAAACCTCATAAATGCAAGTTTAAAACATCTAAGAGAAAATTATGCGAATTCTATGAAGGAGATGAAAGAAAACCAAATCAAAACAGGGGAAAAAAAAACAGAAACGTTAGATAGTAATGTCGTTGAACAAGTCCCAGATTTGTTCCCAAAAAGAAAAAAAGAAGATTTAGAAGATATAATTAGTGCCATTGAAGAGGTATCAGGAGAAAAATACGAATCCTCAATCAATTTGGAAGGGGAACCCTCTGAAGATCCTAAAGATTCAGAAAATATTATTTCACAGGAAGCAACACAACAACTTCCCGACGATCTATCAAATTTAACAGTAAAAGAGTTAAAGCAGTTCTGTGATGAAAATGATATTCATTTACCTAATAATGCGCGCAAATCCGATATTATAAAAGTCATCAAGTTTGTTATAGGCACTGAATAAAGTCGAAAAAAAGGAAAAAAAGATATTACATGCAACTTTTTACCGTCTAATATTCTAATTTTTTATCACGATTGATAATGGATAAATTTATTTTTGTTTTAGGATCAAATTTCAAACTATCTTTAGCAGAGTTGGATAATGTTCTTCATTTTTCTTCAAGATTTAAAGGTAAAATTGTTGATTATTCAGCAAATATCGCAGTTGTTGAATTTGAAGATCTGCATAAGAACAAGCATTATATTAATGATCTGATGGAATTACAATATATATTAGGAGGATGTCAGAAAATAGCAAAGATATTTGATTTTGTCCATATAAATACTTTAATGGAAGCTTTCCCTTCACATATAGAGAAATTTAAAGTTGTTGAAATAACAAGAAGTAAAATACTGACTATAATTAATAATTCTCTGCCTAAGATGTTTAAGAGAATTAAAAATGAGAGTCTTTTCTTTGCTGTTTCTATTTACCCTAATTTTTATGATGATGAATTTTATAAAGATGTATTAGTCAAACATCTCCTACCATTTCTCAATAAAGAAATAATGAATTTATTAAAGGAAATGGGAGCTAGTAAATCATTATATTACAAATATCCTGAAGAAAACATTCAAAAAGGAAATTTGAACCCCATTTTTCCTCATGTTCTCATTAAATATGGATTATTCAATGAAGATCGTGCAGAAATTGTATTCGGAATTACTGAAGAAGGAATGTATATTGGTAGAACCTATACGTGTGATGATCCAAGTTATAAAAAGAAAATTGATGAGGAACGTCCCTTTAAAGAATTTAAGAGTAGCATTTCTCCAAAATTAGCATTAATTATGTTAAATTTTTTAAATTTATTTGAAGAAAGGGAATCCAAAAAAATACTGGATCCTTTTGTAGGAACCGGAACAATTTTATTACTTGCTACAATAGAAGATTTTCAAGTATATGGAACAGATAATGATGCCCAAAAAGTGCAACAGACTTTTCGAAATCTAAATTGGTTACTTAATGATTTAGAGGAGGATATACCTTACCAATTAAATAATCAAATTAAACAAGTTGATATTAAGAATTTATCAGAGCATTTTGATAAAAATTATTTCGATGGAATATGTACGGAACCAGATTTAGGACCATTCTTTAAAACAAATCCAAATTATAAAGAAGCGATGGATTTGATACAAAATCAATTGATTCCTCTGTATTCACATACGTTTAGAGAAGCAGAAATAATTTTAAAGCCAAATAGTAGAATAGCAATAATCTCACCTATAATTAGTACTAGTGATGGTGGAGATGTAAGTATGGATATTGAAAAAATCGCTATAAATAATAATTTTAAAGTTGTACCAATGATGAATTTAGAACGAATTATAAATAAGTCAAATCAGAGACTACAATTTCAAAAATCCCAAGTAAGGGCTTTCCTCGATGCAAAAAAAGGACAAGTAATAAAAAGAAAGATTTTCATTTTTGAAAAAAAGTAATGAATAATAATGAACTTTGAAGAAATTTTTGATACGATTGAAAATAGTTTAGAAGGAGAGACTCATTTAGATGAATTATCATCCAAAAAACAAGATCCGTTTAAAATTCTAATTTCAACAATTTTATCTGCGAGAACAAGAGATGAAAATACAAGAGTAGCGACATTATCGTTGTTCTCCCGGTTTAAAACACCTGAACAAATAGCTAATGCTAATATTGATGATTTAGAAAGATTAATTTATAAAGCAGGTTTTTATAAAGTAAAAGCTCTTAGAATAAAGAAAGTATCAAGAATTCTTACCGACGAACACAATGGAATTGTCCCAAAAAACTATAAAGATCTGATCTCCTTACCAGGAGTGGGATCCAAGACCGCTAATTGTGTCTTAGTATATGCTTTTAAACAACCTGCTATTCCTGTTGATATTCATGTTCATAGGATTTCAAATAGACTGGGTTGGGTTAAAACCCTTAAACCTGAACAGACTGAGGAATCGCTAAAACACATTATTCCAAAAGATCAATGGATAAGAATAAATCGAATTTTTGTTAGATTTGGTCAATCAACGTGCCTACCAAATCGCCCAAAATGCAAAAATTGCCCAATTACATCTTTATGCCCTAAAGATTTCTCGATGGAATTAGCACTCAAAGAAAAAAAACAGAAGCATAATCACTTCTTCTGATTCTTTACTTCTATAAAATGATTAACAAAAGCGAAAATACTACCAGATGCTAACCCAAATAAGTGAGCCCACAAGTTTATACCCGGTGCAAAGGAAGATGCGATAAAATACAATAAATAAAGAGTTGCTAATAGTAAAAAAAATTTGTCTCCTTCAATATAAATGATTACAGCCACCACTCCAATAATCCCAAATATTGCTCCTGATGCCCCAAAGCTAATAACATTTCTTGGATATAGCAGTAAAGTGAATAAATTTCCAATTAATCCTGAAATTACATAAATAAAAAGATATTTTATTTTACTTAAAGATTGTTCAATATAGGTACCAAATATCAATAGACCAAACATATTTGATATCAGGTGATTTAAGTCACCATGCATGAACATTGAAGTAAAAAGTCTCCAGATCTCATTTTGTTCAATGACATTTGAATTTATTAAAACCAGTTTATAAAAATAATCGAGATATAATGGATTATTTAATGTAAAAAAGAGGATAATGTTTATTGTGATCAAAGACAATGTTAATCTCACTTGTCTTATACTTTTAATTTCAAGGACTATCATGGGTAGGGAGAGACTGAGTAGAGTTACTATATGAATGTTAATTTTTTATTATAAAAATATATATAAAAATTCGATACATCTTTAATTTACAATTCGATAATTCCTAAAAAATATGGAAAATAATAATTATTTTAAAGCTAAAATTGGATTACTATATCATTTGTTTAATGCCGGGTATTTAAATGATATCAGATTGTTTAAGGCATTTCTAACCTTACCTCTTAGGGAGTTTATCCCAAAAAGATGCATTAAATTCTCCAAAATATATGATGATGCTCCTTCTCTTTTCTATTTTGACAAAACAAATCCAGAAAACATTCGAACAATTAGTGCACCTCACATGATAACAATCATGATTCAAAACTTAATGTTAAAAGAAGATGATGACTTGCTCATTCTTGGAGCAAAGAGTGGTTATATAGCTGCACTTGCTCATCAATTAGCACCTAAAGGTAAAATAAAAATTCTTGAAGCAAATTCACTTATTGCTAAAATAACAAATAAGAATCTGTCAAGGATAAATCTTCAAGGGAGCATAGAAGTGATTGTTAAAAATCCGTTAGAAGGATTGCCAGAATTAAAACCCTGGCAAAAAATTTTAGTGACCGGTTCAATCAAAACTCGTAGAATTTATCCATTATTAAAACAATTAGATACTGATCATGGTGTTTTATTTGCACCTATTGGTGAAGACCTAATCCAAACCTATACACAAATCATAAGAGATTCGGATAAATATTTTGCGGAGGAACAATTACAAGTAAGATTTACTCCCTTAATCACACAATTAGAAATTGATGAATTCCAATTGATTACTGACCATAAAGTTTTGGAAAAAGAGGATATTGAAAATAAAGCATCTGAAGAAAGTAACATCTCACTAAAATACATTACTAATACTTTTGAAACAGAAAGAAAATCTGAGTTTCCTAGAAAAACAAGTGTGATAAAACCCGTTAATATATATATTGCGTTTTTAGAGTATATGAACCAATCAATTGAAGGATTGAAGCATGATAAAGGGTTGAAAAACTGGTTAAATTCTATTAATAATTTTAATTTAATACTTCAATTAATCAAAAATTCAAAAGATACAGTTAAAATTGAAGTTGGAGACATGGAAAAATCTTTAAAGTACCTTAAAAACCAGAATAAAACCTGGTTAGAATTAGAAAAGAAGAATATTTATGAAGAGAGTTATAAAACAGAGAAAATTAAAATCCTTGACGAACATCTGCTTGAAATGGAAAATTTTCAAAAAATGGTCGTTAAACAATTAAAAAAATTACTACACTAAATTTAAAATTCCAACATAAGCAGTTAGAATCGAAATGATAATCAGAAGATAATTATAAGGATTTGGAAATAATTTGGAAGGAACTGTTTCTTTATATTTTTGATATTGAGATTGAAATTTTCTCATTAATACATGCTTTTCTTCTAAGAAAGATAATATCTCTAAAACGCCCGTATTTAAGGGAATTAACAATATTCCAGCTACAGAGTCGAGAATAATCGCACTTCCAAATGAAATTAAGATTAAAGCTAAGTATATTGGATGTCTCGTCGTTTTATAAATCCCTTTTGTTATTAATTTACCCTTCTCTTGGTGTAATAATTTTGTTGCTAAATGCATGATTCTTGATCCTCCAATGATGAATATTATTCCAATGAGAGAAAAATAACCCCAAAGACTATGGAAATAGCTCAAATTCTCGGGAAAAAAGGACTGAAAGATATTTGACGTGAAAAACGTGATGATTAATAAATTTACTAGGGATAAATATTGAAAAAATTTACCTCGAGTCAATAGCTTGTCATAAGATTTATTTTTAAAGTTGATTAGCTGAAAGATATATGAGGAGACTTCAAGGAAATAAGAGGAAATCAAGATAATAACTATTATAGTGATAATTGACATTTTTATCAGGTATTTTTATGAAGGCTGTTATTATTAATCTTGAGTGATTAAAAAAATTTTCAATACTTGCCAAATTTTTCAGCAGAAGAGATGAAGAGTTTAATATTTTTTAATGGAATTTTCTCATGGATGACTGTGCTTGGTCCTATTATAAAATGACGATTTTCTTTTAAAGCGTTCATTAGATCTTTAACATGCTGGATTATTTGTTCATTATTTCCATAAGGGAGAACGTGACTGACATCACCGAATCCTATTACTACAAAATTGGGAAAATGATCATTTATATAATAAGGATCACATCCACCTTCCCAACCTTGCAATCCTTGAAAGCCTGCTCTAATAATAGAGGGGATCAATTCCGTCACATCTCCATCTGAATGTAACTGGGGAATTAACCCACCATCTTTAATTATTTCTGTTATTTTACGGTAAATAGGGGAAAAATCTTGATTCCATCGCTCTGGAGAAATAATTGTCCTACCTTTAAATGCAACATCATCCAATATATTTAAAATTCTCCCACGATTACCCGTTGCATTAATTAACCCTTCAATATTTATGCGAGTTATTTCAGCATAAAATTTGATCAATTCTTGATACAGTCTAGTTTTTTTTCTAAAATGCCGGCTAAAAGTATCCATTCCCATACTTTTCCAAATCCGATCGAAAATACCATCTACCATCAATATAGGAAAGATCTTATTGCTATAACTTTCATAAATCCTTATGGTTTTTAAAATTAGTTGACTCCTATCGATAATCTTCATATTTGATCTAAGTTTATCTAAAGTTTCTAAGGAATGAATGAATCCACCTTCATAGTAGGCAGTTTCTCTTTTTTTTGACTGTCCATCTTCTCCAATCCGTAATATAGTACCATTTTTTTTCTCAATTTTAATATTTTTAACCTTTACACTTAAAGGAAATGGAGCAAAGACTGCATCAAAACCTAGATGATAAGGAACAGCAAAATAATTATTTTTTATGGGAATATTTAATGAATTTAGTAAAAATTCAGTTTGATTTTTTGTAATGAATTCACTTCTGACATATTGAACGAATTTTGGTACTTTATCGAGCTTTAAACGCAGAATATCATCATAAATTGCAAGATATCTTTCTCGAGCATGCAAGTTAAACAATCAATGTTGTGATCTGTTAATATTAATAATTTAACTATCTAAAATGATCTTGATATGATTAAAAATAACAAAATAAAAAGAAATAAACAATTTATTAAGCATACTTGTCCTTAAATTCATTTAATTTGGAAAGTATTTCTTCTCTCAACGTTCCAACAATAACTTTTTCAGCAGCTGTTGTTTTAATTTCTTTCGCAAATTGCATAAATTGGTGAAGAATAGGTCCTGATGGAAATTCATCTCGCATTTCTTCGATAAATTTTCCAAAATCATTACCTTTTACTGTTTGATCTACTTTTTTAAAGATTTCTCTAAAGAGATCATTTAGATGTGCCTTTTTTTCTTGAGAAATCGAGCTTATAGCTTCTTTATTAGCCGTTGATTGATTCAATTCTGATTTGGTTGATCCTTCCGAAGTTTCTCTTCCCAATACAATTACTTCGGGTTCGTATCGGGGATACTCAGTTTGACCTGAACAACTATAATCTATAACAACAGAATCGTTTCCCTTAAGTTCATCGAGTTTAATTTGAAGTTCACTACCATCATCACCTGTTTTTAAGTCATAGGACGTTAAATTAATCTCTGCTAACTCAAATCCCTGGGGAATTTTTTCTTTTACTAAAATATTTTCTAATTCGATATTTCCTTTATTTTGAATCCTAACTGAAATTGAAAATTCTCCTTCAGTTAAACCAGGTTTAATACTTTTAAGCGTTTTAAGATTTCTCTTGACATATTTGATCCTGATTTCTGGTTCTACTACTGGCATTTTAGTGAAAATTTTTCCTTCAACAGGACTATTAATCTCAATTTTGATAGGTGTCATGTAGCGAGTTTCTGTAGGAGGTCGTGGATTTCGTGCTATCAATGGATATGTCAGTTCTAATTTTGTATTCGAATTAAATTCGCGAGTTAAATTAAATAGTTCGATATAAACACTATGAGTTGTATCCGGACTTTGATTATCAGGAATTATTTCAAATTTTCGTGTAAAATCAGTTCGAGAACTAATATCAATATCGCCTAACTTAATTTTAATTTCACTCAGAAAGGGGGGGATAAAATCTACGGGAATCTCGTCTGTAATAGTAATGATATCAATTGGACTAGTTCCATTATTTACAATAGTATTAGTTATTGTCATATCTGTATTTGCATAAGCATCAACTTCTGGAGGATTAATTAATTTATCAACTGTTGCGCTTAATACGTTATACACCGTAGATTCTTTATTAATTTCTCCTACTAATCGAGTGATTACTACAAATAAGGGTGTAAATTCTATTGTAGAACTTAATTCTGGAACATTTTTTGAATCTACTTTAAATTTGAAATCCCAAATTTGTTCAGGGTTTAATAATCTATTAGGTGTTTGAGAAACGACAGTTTCTGAACCAGTAGTTATTTTTTGATAAACCTTTACATCTTCTAATCTAACTTGAAATTCAGATTCATTGATAAATTCTACCGTGCAATCCCACGTCCCAGGTTGCAATCCCTCATCACGATCTATTCCACTCAATGAATCCGTTAAACCTCTTACTTCAGGGTTTAAAAGGGTTAATTTATAGTTGTTAACTAAATACGCTACGTTTAAATCACCTAAAGCTTTTTGGTTCTTATCGGAAACATTTACTATACAAAGAACTTCTAATTCTACAACTTGATGTCCATCAAGAGACACAATATCCCAATTTAAGAAACGTAATCCACTATCCTCTACAAGTCCTGCAACCCCTAACCTAGGAGTAATGATATCAATATCTTGAAAAAACACGGGAATTTCCCTTTGTAATTTGATATTAGATATGATATGATCTAATGGATTAGTAAGAGTTAATTTTAATTTGCACCGGTTATCATAATCAAAAAGAAATGCATTGTTCACTTTCTCTCCATTGTTAATATCTGTGTAAAATGTTTCCATAACGTTCAACGAAGGTTTCTTGAGGTTTTTTATTTCATACTGCTCCACATACTCATGTGCGGGACTTAAGATTCCTGCATTTAGTTCTCTCTCAGAAATTGTGGTATTTACTATTTCTTTTAGGTCACAAGTTAAATTCCAGAGTCTGCTTTTTTGTGAAGGATTTTTTATTATCAGTTTTCCATTTCCAGTTATTTCTTTTAAATTTAAAGATCCATCTAGTAGAACTCTCTCATTTTCAGTAATATCTACAACAATTAAATCAGACATTAGTAAAACCTTTAATATTATTTATATAATGGTATGATTCTATAGTTCTAATTAAAAAGAAGTATTTAATAAATAATATAATTCAAAAATATAAACTTAAGGAAATCTAGATATTTTTATGTTTTATAATGATAATAATATTGATATCTTGAAAAGGCCTCATAACCAACTATTTTGGGTCATCATTCGGAAGTTCAATAAATTAATGAAAGAAGCGATTGAAGGACCTGATTGTACAAATCCGAATTTATGTAAAGGGGATTGTTGTTCAATCAAAATTGATGTACCAAAGGTTCTTGCAGAAGAGTACATAAATCAATCTCTAGCTACTGAAAATGATTTCGTACGAAGTAATATTTTTAGTTTTCATCTAAGATTTGATGAACAAACTGGAAAATGCTTTTTTTTTGACAAACAAATTAATGGTTGTAAAGTTCATAATTCAGGAATAAAACCACCACAATGTTGGATTTATCCGTGCAATTTTTCAAATCTGAAAAATGAGAGCATTAAGTGTAAAAAATTACCTGGGTGGAAAATATTGGATCCAGAGAAAACATTAGAAGCTGAAAAACTTTTTCAAAAATATAATTTTCTATGTCAATTAGAAGCAAGAAAAGAATTAATTAATGTAATTGAAAGAATAGGGATGAGAGATGGAAAAGAATCTCTTATTTTATTGGAAGATTTAAAAAATAATATTAAATCCGTGCCTCCAAGTAGCATAGGTGGATTTAAAGATGGATGGGATCATCTTGAAATTCTATCTGCTGAAGGATTATCATTTCAAATGAAGAATTTTTGTCTCAGAGTAAATGCTGAATGCAGATATCTTCCTAATGACTATTTTGAATGTAATAACACATGTGATATTGTTGCTCTTGAAATAATCCAATTTTTGCAAAAAAATTTGTTAAAATTTTTAAAATCTCAAGGGTCGGAAGTTGATGGATATTATCCTCTTTACCAATTATTAGGAACATTTTAAACAATTGGGATAATCTATCAAGCGTAAAGAAAATAATGTCGGAAACATATATCAATTCTTTATAAACATATATTTTGCATGTATCATCCACATATTACATATTTTTAAGATTTACACGCATAATATTAAAAATAACATTTAAATATAACAAGTTAAATATATTTAAATAAAAATGATGTGATAAAATGGAATTTTCAGATGCCTCTTTAGAAGAATTAGCAGAAAAAGTATTTTCTGAGAAATATAATTTTGAAAAAGGTCCCACAACTCTAAAAGGGAATTCAGGAAAGATATGGACATTCAGTGCTGTAGTTAAGAGTGGCAAATTTGGTAGATTTGGAATATTTATCAGAGATTGGAAAAGAGAAATCTCAATCACTCAATTAAGACAATTACATAAAGCATGTATTGATGTTCCTGAATTAGAAGGAGGTATAATGGTGTGTAACATCAGTACAGACTTTTCTCGCGATTATAGTTCTCAATTTGGAATTCAGCTGCTCTCGAGAGGGCATCTAGTTTCAAAATTAAGAAATAGAGAATTTCAACTTTAATTTATTCTCACTTCTTTTTACTCCTTTTTGTTATAATCTAATTTAAATGAAAGTCATAATTATAACAATTATTATAATCTTTCATGCTAAAATTAATTGAATTCCTCTTGAATTGTGAAAAATAATGATTTCTAGAAGAGTAAATGATATTGAATATGCTATACGAGATATCGCAGTGATAGCGAATCAATTAGAACAAACAGGAAAAAAAATCTACCATTTAAATATTGGAGATCCATTAAAATATGATTTTATAACACCTCCTTTTATTTCCGAAGCTTTGGCGACAGTCAGTCGTGATGGGAAGAATTTTTATGCTGATTCTTTAGGGGTAATTGAATTAAGAAAAGAAATTAGTAATTTTATGAAGAAAAAAAAAAATTTAGATGTAGATTTTGAAGATATTTTAATCACTGCTGGTGTCACAGAAGGAATTTATTTTCTTCTTGCAGCTTTGATAGAGAGAGGTGAAGAACTTCTCATACCTGGTCCAACATATCCGTTATATATCAATAACACCAAATTTTATGATGGAATTCCCATCGAATATGAATTGGATGAAAAAGAGGGATGGGATCCAAATATTGAGGATATTCGCAATAAAATCAATGAAAAGACCCAAGCAATTCTTATTTGTTCTCCAAATAATCCCACAGGAGTGTTATATTCTGAAAAAAAAGTCAAACAAATAATAGATTTAGCTGGTGAATATAATTTACCAATTATTTCGGATGAGATATATGATCAAATTACATATGAAATGGAATATGTATCTCCAGCCTCACTTAGTAAAGATGTTCCAATAATTGGGATGAATGGTTTTTCTAAATCTGATCTCATGACGGGTTGGAGACTCGGTTATCTATATTATCATGATCCTGAAAATAAATTAAACGAACTTAAAGAGGGAATGGCAAAAATGGCGAGAGCACGCTTATCTGCCAGTTCTATAGCTCAGTATGCTGCCATTGAAATCTTTAAGACTAAAAGCAATCATACTCAGGATTTAGTGAGAAAATTAAGAGAAAGGCGAGATTATTCCTATAATAGAATTCGTAAAATTGAAGGGATTAGTTGTGTAAATGCAAATGGTGCATTCTATTTATTTCCTAAAATTGATTTCAATGAATTTGATCGTTGGGATAACGATAAAGATTTCGTTATTGATTTACTAAAAGAGACTGGTGTTTGCTCCGTTTATGGTTCAGGGTTTGGAGATTATGGAAAAGGTCATATAAGGCTTACATTTTTACCTAATATAGATATTTTAGAAAAAGTTTATGATCTTTTTGAAAATTTCTTAAAATAGGGAGATAACTTAAATCCTTTCATCCATTTGGGTTCCATAATTATAAAAAATTTGGCTAAAATTGATTGGATATTTTAGATTTTTTATGTTGATAAACTTTTTTAATTTTTTATCGATTTCTGAGTAGATGTCGTGAAACATGTAATTTTCTATTGAAATTAGTTTCAGATTGGCTTTTTTATACAATCGTAATTTTTCTTTTTTTCTTTTTTCATATTTTTTACCTCCATAACCCCAATATTCCATATAAATATCGTATTTTGGGAGATACCAATCATATTTGATTTTTGAACCATAAATCTTGATGGATTTCTCATAAAAATGTTCTATCTTAAGCAAATACAAATAATTATCAATAATTAACTCACCTTTTGATTTGACCAAATGACCATCTAAACAGGTATATTTTTTAATTTCAATGGATTGAGATTGTTCCTTACTTGGTTTTTTCTCTCTTTCTCCCTCTCTTTTTTTCTTAATGAATATGTAAGTTATATAAATAATAATTAGTAATATCAAATACCCAATTACTAAAGAAATGGTTTCTTGCATATTCCCTAAGGAACAACGAGTGTATTTGATATAAAAATTTATGGAGTCTCTATTATATCATAATTTATACAAAAAAATGAAAGGATAAAAAAAGGAAAATAAACTTAAAAATTTCTTAATTTAGTTGCTTAAAAATTGCACGTGGGTAATTTCTTCCTCGTCCTTGGTGAACCTAATTATATTTTCAGCATTCTCTTCGAACGTATCATCATGTGAAATTACAAATATTTGACGGAAACCTTTGATATTCTGTATGCATCTTGCGAGATTACTACGTTTATCTTTATCTAAATTTGTAGTAGGTTCATCGAAAAATGCAAAATCTGCATTAGTAAGGACTTTTAGAATAGCAAGACGTATAGCAAGAGCAGCGGCCATTTGTTCTCCGCCAGATAATTGACGATATTCCTTTGTGCTATTAATGGTCTCAATTTTGACATTATAATCATTCTCCCACTTTAATTCAATATTTTCACTTTCAAAAAGATCGCGATAAATCTCTGAAGCGATTAAGTTTACTCGTTTTAGAAGCGATTCAGTAATTTTGGGAGATGCTTCTTTATACCAGGTCCTAATTGTATCAATATATTTCTCCAAGAATTCTAAACTTTCTAATTTGTCATCAATTTGAGTTAATTCTTGCTCTTTTATCAACATAATGTCTATTTGTTGTGAATACTCTTCAAAATTACTTCTTTCATTTTTAATGTTTTCTTCAATTTTGATATATGATTTATTAATTTCATCTTTTTTCATTGTGATTATATTATATTCCTCCATATCAAATGATTTTTCAATTCTTTCCTTGGTTACTATCTCGATTTTTAGTTTATCATTTGCTTCTTTTAATTTTTTCTCCAGTTCATCTACAAGAGAGGTTAATTCAGGCAAGCGATTCCCTAGTTTTTCATTCATTTGAAATATGTCATGATCTTCTCGTATTTTGTTCATTTTATCAGTAATAGATTCAAATGTCGTAAAAAAGTCTTCAGAAGGTTTTTTAGCTTTTTTCGTAAATCCTAAGCTTTCTACAAGGGATTCTTTTTCATTTTGTAATTTTTTAAGCGCATCATTTAATTTCGGCAGAGTATTTTCAAACTTATCCTTTAAGATGTGATATTGGTTTACATTTAACTCTAAAGAAGCCTTATTTTTCTTCAATTTAGTTAAAATTTCTCTCTCATTTGATTCATCTTTTAGATTATTTTTAATTTCTTGGATATCGCGTCCTAAATTTAGTTTCTGATTTTTATATAATTCTAATTTAAGATATGATTCCCTTAGATCTTCATATTCTTTTTTAATTCTTTCAAAATCTACTAATTTTTGTTCATTAGCTTGAAACTCCTTTTTGTTTGGATGAAGTCTTATCTCCAATTCCTTGATTTTCTTTTCAAAAATCTGTTCAAGCGATTTATCTTTAACATTTTTACATTGTTCATTCAAAATAGGACATTTTCCATTTTTGGAATGTTCTTTATTCATTTTTAATTGATTCAATTCAGCTTCTAACTTAATAATTTCATTTTCTAAAATTCTTTGATTTTCGAAAATTTTCTCAAGATCAGTAAGTTTTGATTTAATTTGGGAATAATTGGTTAAAGCTTTCTCTTTATCATTAATATCCTTACTAAGAGACGTATAATTTTCTCTGATTTTACTCATTTGTAATTTATCATTTTGAATTTTCGATATTAATTCTTGTTGTTTTTCAATTTTCTTTTGTAATTCTAAATCTTTGTGATAATCAATAGTATAAGTATCTAATTCTTTTGTTGAAGATTCAATTTTATTAACATCTTTAAGAATAATTTCAATTTTTGAATCTAATTCAATGACATCACTTATTCTATTCATTTCTTGAGATAATTTCTCATATTCTTCATAATTCTTTTTAGTTTTGAGACATAGTTCGTTAGATTCGGTTGCTTCTTTTAGAGATTTCTTTTTCTCTTCAAGCCTTGAGACCATCTCATTTCGATTTCCTTCTAATTCTTTGGTTGATTGAATAAGTTGATCTAGTTCTGATTTTAGATTTGTTAAATGATCATGTTTCTCATTTACCTTCTTCAATTGAATTTCCAATTCAGCTTTACTTTTTTGAAAATTATCTAATTTTTCTTCTGAATTTTTAGCTTTATCTAATAACTCATCCTTATTTATCAAAAAACCTTTTAATTTTTCAGCATCTTTTTCAAATTGATGAATATCTTCTAAAATTGAACTCTGTATGCCCTTTATTTTCATCCACATAGATCGATATACATCTACTTGTAAGATAGGGTCAAAAAAGTCTTTTCTACCTTGAGGTGCTCTTAGAAAAGGTTCAGTAAAAGTTCCTTGAGGAACACCAACCGATGTATTAAAAAGTTTTGATAAATTAAATTCTGGTTTTAAACCGATTTGAGTCTTTAACCATTGTTGTAAGCTTGATTTATCATTAATACTAGTTAATAAAGTCCCTGTTTTAGCATCAGAGACTTCAATAATGTTTGCTTGTTTTCCAATTGTCCTAGAAATTATAAATTGATCATCGTTTAATCCTACAATCCAGACCTTTACAATTCCATGATTTGTGTGGTTTAAAACATCATCACGTATATAACTTCCTTGATTTCCTTGTAAGAAATCAAATAAATTATATCCAATCATATTTAGAACTGTAGATTTACCTGTACCATTTTGACCAAGCAACACATTTAAACCATCTTGAAAATCTATAACAGTGGACTTGTGTGTTGCTATATTTTCGAGTTCTATTTTTGTTATTATCATAGTTATTAATCATCTCCTGATTCATCAAATCCATCATCAATAAAATTATCAAGATCATCGAACTCATTATAATCACTAAATCCTTTATCTTCTTCTATATCAATTTCTTTTTCTTCATTTTTATCTGCTTTTTCCTTAAGATCAAATGACTCTAAGCTATCTACGATGGGTTTTTTATTGGCTATATCTAGATTTTTAAAATCTTTAATATTTAAATTACTCCATTGAATCAGTTCTTCTTTAAGTTTTGCGTAATTTGGTCCTTTTAATATCAGTTCAGCCTTAAAATCATCTAATAAATTAAGGATTTCTGATTTTAGGGGTTTATACTCTTCATTTTGATCTATTAATGCGCTAAACACGAGTCGTTCAATTTTTTCAATAGTTAAATCTTCTTCTTCGATTTTTATTAAATCTATTGCAGAAAATAAATCCTTAGAAGATACTCGAACATCTAAAACAGCATATTTCTTGATTATCTCTTCTTTCAGCTTGTTTAAATTGATTTCTAAACGAGAAAAACCCACTTCTCCAATAATTTTAAAGGCTGCGATTGGACAGTTCAAATCACTCTTATTAATTTCTTTATTTATATCTCGAAGTGGTAATCCATATTGCTTCAATTTTTTTAATATATATTCTATAGCACCTTCGAAAGAACTCTCTCCTGTAATATCAATTGATTGGATTTGGAAAAATTCTCTGTTTGGAATTCTATTAGGATTTTTGTTTCCATTATCGCATTCTATAAATTTTAAATCTTTTTGATAATATTCACTTCCAGATATTTCGGCTAAAAAGGCGCCTCTACTAAAAGATAATTCAGTAAGATCATTCAATTCTAAACTTCCTGGATTATATATCCACTGTTCTTGGTCTTCTAATATATAATTCTTATGATAATGTCCCAAAGCCAGATAATTTATTTTATCATGTAATTTTTTAAGATTAGGCGTTAATTCAATTCCCGGTTTTGATTTATCTTGCCCTTCAATACCAAAATGCATCATTAAAATGTTAAATTTATCCTCTTTTTTAGGAATTGCTTGATAAATTGCGGGAAACATGTGTTTAGTAAAACTGCCATAATAAGGAAGTCCATAAATTATGGCATCTTTAATTTGGACCATTCCACCTCTATGGTTTGAGGTAGAATATTGTTGAAAAGATAATTTTTTACTATCCTTATCATAATCTCCAGCGAGCAATATAATTAGATCTAAATCGGCCAAAAAACTCATCCATGAATTGGTTTTATAAACAGGATTATCATGATTTCCTTCTATACATACTATTGGAATTTCTTTATTTAATTCTGAAGAGCTCCTTTTTTTAAAATCCCTAATTAAGTAAAAAACATCACTCAATACAGAGGGATTAATATTTTTGTTATCAAAAAGATCTCCCGATATTAATAAAAAATCTACTTTTTTACTAATAGCAAAATCCAAAACCCATTTAAATGCTCGAAAATAGTCTTTATATCTCTCTTTCAAATTATATTGTCTCTTACCGAGATGAATATCTGATATATGAATGAATTTTATCGGTTCCATTATAATCATTTAAGTAATTTTATTTTTTATATCTATAGACTACTGTTTCTTTTTCCTTTTTTTCATTGAATATATCAATGAACATTTCCTCATTACAAAAGGAAAATGCATATTTCCTAATATGAGCTGCTTGAGTCATAATAGTTCTATCATTTGGTATGAACCCAAGAAACTTTTTACTCATTACTAATATTAGTTTATATTTAGCCCTGGAGGTTAGTACATTAAACCTATTTAAATTATAGATAAATTCACTCTCGGCATCTAGTTGATCTTTATCTGATAATCCAAATGAAGCAATAATTAAATCTCGATCAGATCCTTGGAATTTTTCAACAGAATAAACAGTATTTCGTAATCTCCTCATTAATTCTTGATTTTCTAAATTTGTTAATCGATTTTTATCCTCAGTTAATCTATCAAATATTTTTCTAATGATCAAACGCCCCTGAGCATTGTGCGGTGCAACAACTCCCAATTTCTCTTTCCAGAATTGAGTTTCTTCTTTTCCGGTTTTTGGGTTTATCATACTAAAATAACTAATAGTGAGGTTAGATACTAATTCTGCTTCAAGAGCACTTACTCCAATTTCATATTCTCTCCCATGTACGATAACAGAAACAACCTTTTGAGGATCTAGTACAATTTTAATCCATTGTTCTTCTTCTTTTTTGATTTTTCCCTTTAATAATTTTTGCGCATTTTCCTTACATGGATTAATATCTTCATATAATAATAAAGCAGAAGTAAAGTCAACAATATCTTGATGCGAACGATAATTTACTTTCAATTGAACATTAGAAATCTTTTGTTGTCTGACATAATATGTAAATAGACTGCCTAAGATAACCTCTAAGTTTTTAGGGGGTTTAATTGGTTGTACAGGAGGTAATTGATTATAATCCCCTACGATTATAACCTTCGATAATGTTTCTGGATCGAGCTTACTTTCGAGCTCAAATTCTTCAATAATGCTCCGATCTCTGATTAAAGTACCAGGCTCCCCAGGAGTAGTTTTAATTTTTAACTTAAGGTTCTTTTTTATAATGAATTGTAAACTTGATAGAAAATAATGAATAGGAACTTGGCTTGCTTCATCTATGATTACCAAATCAAAAGAGAATTCTGGATTAACCCTTTCCACCAAATGATATAACTGGTGAGCATTTGCAAATATAATAAAACTTTCCTCAAGTGATTCTTCTAGATGGATTTTATTTGTTACTGTTCGTGATGTTCCATTTAATTTCCAAGTGGAACCCTTTCGGAGCAAATCGTCAACATCTCTACATCCCTTTTTTGATTCAATTTGTTTTTGATATTCAGATCTTAAATAAACTAATTGTAAGTGTGAGGATTTAGTAGGATTATCAAATGAATCTTTCCCTATTCGAATTTTATCCAAAACAACCTTCAGAGCTGCATAAGAAAAACAAGATACCAAGATTCTAATGGTTTTTTTCCCATTAAGAAGACATCTCTCATAATATTCATCAATAAGAGCTGCTATCGTTTGAGATTTTCCAGTTCCAGGAGGTCCTTGGATTCCTGAAATCACGTGATTTAAAGAATTGTTTATTGCAATAATTTGAGACTCATCAGGAATAGGATTTATTGCAGTAATTAATTTTGAACTGAGATTTTTAGAGGGATCAGTTGTGAGAGAAGATAATACTTCTGGGAGATATAAATAAACAGAAGGAGTCAAAAATTCCCAATTATAAGGCCAATATAATTCTTGCTTTGATCTTATATTCCACAAGTAAGAGAGTCTAAATCCCAACCAAGATTTACCCAAATTATATCGCTCTAATAGTCCATTTTTATTATATAGTTTATTTGACCAAACATCTAATGACGTGTGATATATAAACCATGAAAAATGGTTTTCAATTCCTTTATATTCATCTAACCTTTTACTATTCGTTTCTTGTGAAAAGATATAATATCCATTAATTTTAGGATCCCAAACCATTTCCTTGATGATAATTTTCCATTGTTCCAGTTTTTGTATTGTCTTTGTATCTCTTTCATTATCGGGTAGTAAATATACTCGATCTCCCGGATTAATATTCATATTACTAGATAACGAGGTAATTTTAAAATCACATATATTTTTCTTTCCTGTAGGGCTCCAAATCCTTAAATCTTCCACTTTAGCAGCTGCTAATTTTCCGATACTAAATTCAGGAAAAGTAGTTCGGAAATATTCTGTATCCATTTCCTCCATTGCACCAGTGTATTTGGAAAATAAATACCATACTTGACTAATTGGGTGAAATTCTGGACTTAAAAAAATACTGATAAATTGAGTTTTATTAATAACCCTTACATTCTTGGATATAATATTACTGAATTGATCTTGAAATTTACTTCTCAGAGAGTTAATTGTTCGGACTTTAAACATTACTTGCCTGGTTATCTCTTTTTTTTTCTCTTTTTTCTTTTCATCATCCTCCTCTAAAATGTAATCGTACCAGTTATTAAAGTCCATGTAATTAAAATGCGGAATCCAATACTTTTTATTAGCATAAGTTTTAAATTCTTTTTTAGCTATTTTATGCCATGTATATGAAATAATACTGGGAAAACCAAAAACTGATTCTGCAAATTCTTGTACATTAAATAATTTTTTATGTTGATAAGGGTGAGCCACTTCAGAATCTGAAGGCGTAAATAATGAAATTATTGCATCAAAGGCAATGGCTACTTCTTGATTATTGATAATATGATTTATATTTCTTTCAAGCATATCTTGGAAATTATTCAATTGTCTTTTAGACCAGTAAAATAAACTTGTTGAGGGTCCATAATATCTCCCCGCCTCTTTTGCATCAATTATCACATAATTTTCGACTATATTACACATTTCCAAGAGATAATATAACCTTAAAATAATTATCTCCGCGAATTTTCCTTCGGTTTCATCAGAATCACCCTCATTGATATTTGCAAATTGATAAATTACCACAGTTTGTTTTCTTAAAGTTCCATCTGCCTTTTTATCACCGGCGAGATATATTGTTTTGAATAGATTTAATTTTTCTAGATATTCACGAAACCTATCTACTACATTGATTGGAATTTCATGAATCAGATGTTCATTTAATTTCAATTGGATCTCTTCATTGGATTTTGAATCTTCTAATCCTTCTTTCCAGATTCTCCACCAATTATCATATATTCGTCTGTATGGAGATTTAGAAAAAACAGACATAAAGAGAAATAACCCTGCAGCATAAACTCTTTGATTTGCTGGATCGGTTTCTACTGCGAAATTTATTCCAATCGTTGAATATTTTGGTATGGAATATGCATGAATATCCCCTGGTTTTGGTTTTATAATTTTATTTTCAATTAGTGCTCTAGCTTTTAGTTCTAATAGGGGTAACTCAGAATATATTGGTTTAGGGGTATCTCCCGTTTGGATCGTCCTAACTTTCGCCGCTACATCTCCTATTGTAGAAAAGTTATAATCATTTCTTAATTGCTGAGCAATAGACATAGTAGTATAAGGAATTAACGCTAGATCCCATTCACTAGAAGGTTTTTTTTTATCCTTCCCGAGTGAATCTTTGCAATCCTCAATAAAATAACAGAATCCACAGTTTGGTTGAATGTTAACAGGGATTTCGTCAATCGAACAGGGAGTTTTCTTCCATAAATTCTTTATTTGAGAAATTAAATCTTTAATTATTATATTTGATTCTTCCCAATCTACATTTATAATTTCAGAGATGAGATTTTCAACAGTTCTCATCTTTAGAATATTTTCTTCATTTAAACGAGCAAGAATTCCGTTAAAATCAATGTTTACAAAAAATTTAGACGATAAATCGTTTTCTTTTAAGAAGTGAGATAAAGTTAACATGTAATATAAAATTTCAATGAATTGCTTCTTTCCAATATTTTCATCTCGGATATTTTTAATATCAATGATTGATATGCTATATCTTGTTTTAAGCTCTTCTTTTGGAACAGTGCGGATTGTCCCATCTGTTAAAAGTTCATTAACTTGAATTGTTAAATCCTTTTCACGACGAATAATCATTATATCGGGTCGTTGTTTTGACCAATAAAAAGGAATTATGTTAGTTTTGGATCGATCGAAAAAATGATTGAAAAAAAAACTTGGAGGAATACGGTATTGATGTTCTAATAATAAAAAGGAATCTTTGTCATTTTGGTTATATAGGTTTAGTAATATAATAGGTTTAAGATAAGATTTTTTAACCTTAATTTTCGCATCTATTTGATATAATGCACCTTTAAAATTAACCAAATGTTTATAGACTAATTGTTCATATCGCTGACCTAATTTTATTAGATTATCTGAGCTTCTTCGAATAACTTTAGGATCCACGAGCAACCTATTAGGATCTCTCCAGAGTTTAGGTCTTGTTTGAGATAAATCCAAAAATAGTTGCCTTTTACATTCTGTTTGAACGAATCTGGTTAATACTTGCTTATCAAAATTTCCTTTTCCCATTATTAATACACTTATCTTTTTGTGTCTTTAGAATTTTGTTTTTTTCAACAATTTTAAGAAGTAATTCTATAGATCCACTTTCATTTTTCTTAGTTATTATATTATTCTTAATATTTAAAGTTCAGAGACACCTAAAGATTAATTAAAATAATCTAGATTAAGAAAAATTTATAGTAATTTAGAAAAAAATAAAAAATAAATTATTAAAGTTTTTATAAATCTCTGTCTTTGACAGTCTTACGTCCATTTGCAACGGCTCGAGCTATCGCTTTATCAAGCATTTTAGTTATAATGCCATTTAATAAAGCTCCATCTAATACTGCACTTGCAGTATTACAATCTTTACTTTTTATATATTCTCGTACCTTAGATTTGACAAATAAAGGTTCTATTTTTTCGGTTTTTACTGTATTAGTTTTTTTAGCCAAATACATCTCCCTCTGAAAAAAAAATAAATTAAAAAATTTATTTGTTTCTAATATTAATTTGCACGTAGTTTTTTTTAAATGTTATTGAAATCCGTTATTAATGCATAAATCTTAGAGTTTTTTATTTGTTATAATTTGTAACCAAAAAATATATATCTCTAAAGATTGAACTCATATTAGAATAAAAGGGATAATTTTTTTTTCTAATTTATTATTGCGATAAAACTAACCTAAATTTAATTGTAAAGTTATAGTTAATCTAATTATTGAAGTTACTAATTAAGGAGAATAGAGCTATAGGCTTACTGATCAAATTCCTACATAATCAATATTTTTAGTATTGGTATAAAATAATAAAAAAAAAGTTAGTGTGTTAATTCGTATTAACGAAAAGATAATTACTTCATTCTATTTATTTTGGAGGTGCTAAAACGATTTCAATCGAGGAAACATTATTATTTTGTCCGTTTTCGCCTTCTAATTGTTCAGTAGAAAGTGTAATATCTTTATATTCTGTTCCCTTAAGGAATCTGTTGCGGAGAATTTCGCATACATCAACGGCATGTGAGATAGCTCTCCCTCGTGCTTTGACGGTGCAATCCTCACCTTTATTTAAGATCATCATCGTAGCCATAACATAGTTCATCGTAGGGCGGCGACCAACAAATACACTGTTTTCTTCTTTTCCAGGCATTTTTTTCACCAATTTTTTATTTGTGTTTTTTGTATGTTTTGTATTAATTTGTTTTCATAGAGTATTGTAGTATCGTAAATAGAATTGATTTACGATTATTAACATTGATATCAAATTATAGAAATCTTAAAAATTTTATTAAAAAATAGAAAGATAAATCATTTATAATAAATAGATGTTTTAATCTCAATTTATTAGTTTATTTCTTTTTAATAACTTTCTTAGGATCTTCTTCTTCCTCCTTAATAAAATCAGATACAATACTAATAATTAAAACAACTGAAACAATAATAAGCAAGGGGATTAACAATCCTGAATCTGTAAGCAATATTTTTATCCAACCAATAAAAGGTATGCCTCCAACAACCACTCCAATCACCCTATCTCCTGGTATTAGAACGGGATCTGGTAAAGAATTGGCATCTCCTTTAGTGCTGAAATACCATGTACCATTATCATACCATTTACCAATAACTCGATGAACAATTGGATCTAAAGGCGCGCCTGCCCATAAACCATAAGCGTCGAAAACGATTATATCCCCCTCTTTTCCAACAATTGAGCCATTTTGAATTAGAGCAGGATCTGTACCTTTTACGAATAGTATATCCCCCTTATTGATGGTTGGAGTCATTGAACCTGAAATTACTACTACTATAGGAGTTTGGGTATTGAGGCTAACTTGTAAAACAAAATAAATGACAAATGACCCAAAAAAAGCAAAACTCATCAATAATACAGCGATGATAACTTTTTTCTTAATAACTGGTTTTTTCTTATCTTCTGAAAGAGTTTTTTTGTTTGTTATTTCCATAATTAAGATATTGGAGCGTTCTTGAGTAGTAAAATAATAATACACATTTATATTTTTATAGCAGGAGTATTTTTTTAAAAATATTTAGAAAATTCTTTAAAAAAGAACTATCTTTCAGATTTTAATTCTCTTCATACCATTAGAATTTCATTCTTGAACAATTAGCTCAACGTGGCAAAAAAATAATCTCTCATGAATAAGTATCGAGAAGAAACTAATATAAATGATAACATCTTATTTATTTGATGTCAGTATCAAGTTCGATCTGAAAATAATAAAAGGGCATTGGGTTAAGAAGATAATCATGTTTATAGAAGAATCTCTTTCAAAAGAAAAAATTATAACTTATATTATCGAAAAAGTAGAAGATTTAGGATTTACTGTCGAGAAGGAACGAGTTTTATCATTTATTGACAATTTTCATGAAAAATTTAATCGTTTACCTGGAGATAATGAAATAAAACCGATTATTTTAAGTTATATGAAAATCTGTAAGGAAGAAGAAAAAGAAGAACACAATCAATTAGAGGAAATGATTGATGCACTTGAAGATGATAATTTTAATCACGGAATATTTAGCAAGGATTTGTATGCAGATATGCTATATGGTTTAGTACCACACGGAGATATATTGATCATCCCAAAACCAGAAGGTCGAAGAGTTTGTCCTATATGCGGAGATTCTAACCTATACAAAATCCATGAAATGACCGATAAATCAGATTTACTATGTAGTTATCCACGAATTTATGGAAAGAAATATTCTTGTAACCAGTGTGGAGTTCAATGGAAAGAAAAATAGTATTTTTTGTATTTATCTAAATTGAAATGTACTTTTAATTCTTTTACCGTCATTTCACCCGGTTAATTATACTCTCTTTCTATTATTTAAAAATTTTAAAAAGGTATTTATAGGTTAGAGTTTAAGATAACATTAAAACGTTTATTTAAACTGCTTCATAAATGGAATAGGATGTGATAAATGTGGTTGATCATGCCATAATCTATAACCCAAGTGCAAATAAAGGAAAAGCGAAGGAAGAAATCGAAAATGTGAAGAAATATTTAGATAACCTAAATGTTTCTTATAAAATACACGAAACCGAATATGCTGAACATGCAATACAATTAGCTAACCAACTTGCTAAAGATGGATATCGTGTAATTGGTGCAGGAGGAGATGGAACAGCAAATGAAGTGCTGCATGGAGTTATCTCCTCAAACACAGGAGAATTATGTGGCTTTATACCCATGGGATCTGGAAATGATATTCCCGCGGCTATTGGTTATAGAGCAGATATAAAACGCGCCTGTGAAATTATAGCTGAAGGATATTCAAGCAAATCTGATATAGGTCTTGCTAAAAAAGATGATGGAACTGAACGCTATTTCTTGGGTATTGGGTCTCAAGGGTTTGATAGCGAAGTAGCCCGGAGATCAAATGAAGAGAAAGAAAAGAATTATAATTTGATTATTTTAAATGTATTAAAAGATTGGGTAAGCCAAGAAATCATCGTTAAAATGGATAATGATACATTTGAAGGAGAAGCAACTCTTGCTGCAGTTGGACTCTCTGGAGCATATGGTGGAGGGATGTTTATTTGTCAAAGAGCTAGTACTGAAGATGGTCTTTTTGATATAAGTATTGTGAATATTGATAAAATTAAATTAGCTAGACAATTTCGAAGAATGTATAATGCCTCACTGCTTCCTCATCCTGATATTCACGAATATCAGAGTAAAAAAGTAAGAATAGAAATGAGGACGTTTGAACGAGAATCATATGTAAGCCAAGTTGATGGTGAAGTATTAGGTCCACTTCCTATAAATTATGAATGCATTCAAAATGGTTATGAATTCATACGACCGAAATCAAATGAATTTGCCGAAGAATTTAAAGAGAAATATGGGCATTACTACTGGGAATGCACTCATTAAGGATATTAACAATTTGGTAGATATTTGTAATGGATAGTTGGAACGCTATTTTTGGAGAAAAAGGGAAAGTATTTACTAAACCCCATCGAGATATGGAAGACATCGTAAATCTTTTAAAGGAAAGAAATGCGAAACGGATTCTGGATTTAGGCTGTGGGACGGGGCGTCATTTAATTTATTTTGCAAATCAAGGATTTGAAGTTTATGGCCTTGATGCTGCTATTAATGCTATTGAAATTGCTAGAAAATGGGTGGCAGAAAATAATCTAAATTGCAATTTGATGATTCACCGAATGGAAGAGAAATTTCCGTATGAAGATTCCTTTTTTGATGCTGTTATTTCCATCCAAGTAATACACCATAATAAAATTAAAGAGATAAAATTCACGATTCGAGAAATTAAACGTGTATTAAAACCTAATGGGTTAATTTTTATCACCGTTCCGATATCTAAGCTTAGTAGTAAAAATAACCATCCAAATTTTGAAAAAATTGAAAAAGGTACATATCTCCCGCTTTCAGGACCTGAAAAAGGGCTACTTCATCATTTTTTCACTGAACGCGAAATTTACAAATTTTTCAAGGGTTTTGATATTAAAAAAATATATCTTGATAGAACAAAACATCGTGCGATTTTAGGATTTAAAAAATAAAAGAGTTAGGGTTTGTTTCTATTTTTTATGGAACTTTACTGATTTATCAGTATCTATTATGTAAAATCTCATGAATGGTTAAAGCGACCAAAACTTTGATTATATCCAATCATTATTTCTGTAACTAAATCAAAATTATATTGAATATACATGGCTCTTGAATGGACCATCGGCTCTAAAAAGAAAAATCTTATAGAGAATGTCCCTTCATTTCTAACAAATATTGGTAAAAACGTCCATTTTGCATAATAATAGTTTTCCATACACAATTCTATTCCTTTATTAAAAATTTCCATTTCTTGCTGCGTTAAGTTTGATTTTTTCATATAGATAGACTTACTTCTCGAAAAGTGAGACTTTTTTAGAATTTGTAATGATATAGAGTTATCCATAACTTCCTCTTCAAAGACATAATAAATGAAGGGTAATACACCGGGAAGATATTTTTGATTATTGTTAAGACGAGAATTAATCTGGATTTTTGTAATTATTCGATATAAATAATAAAAAACCATAAAAAATGTATTTATATTAATTATTATGAAAAAAAGACTTGGAAAATAATTAAAGACTACTAAACCACTGATTATAAATATAGTTGATGTTAATAATGTAAATGAGCTACCTGCTTTTTCAACATAGAAACAATATTCTTTTTTTGATAAAGGATAAAAACAGGGTATTTTTGTTGTATTGAGTAAGTCAAGAGATATATGTATACTATAAAAAATAATTCCTATTAACCAAACGAGGAAAAAGGATTGATGTGTTAGAATTGAATAAATACTCCCAATAATCGTTGATATTATTACTCCTATAATGTAAGAGTGGGAACCAGAACGATGTTCAAGATAGTCAGATTTGAATTTTCGTCTTAACGGAGAAAGAAATATATCCAAATCAGGTAAAATTGCAAAAACCATGGCATAAATAAAATAATTAAAAGTTACTTCATTGAGAAAAAGATTAAACATAAGTGCTCCAAAGACTAAATGAGTGATTATGTCCATATATTTAATCTCTATTGAATACTTTTTATAGTTTATACTTTAAAATTATATGATTCTCTAAGAAAATTAATTTTTAATAAACTTCTTATAAATGCTATAGCTTATGGCAGTTATTGCGATAATTGATATCGTAATTATTAAAATCGTTAAAATATCAGTATCTAAAAAATTTATATCCTTATTCCAAGGAAAATTTCCCTTATAATTGTTTTCAGGAATATCTAAATAATTATTATAAATAAATTGTTCAATTGTTTTACCCGTTATCTCTAGACTCTGATTTGAAATATGAGATAAATCATCATGAGTAGTATGATGATAACTCCAAGAGGGATTATTCCAGAAGTTGATGATTAGATCTGCTGATGGAATTCCTTTTTCCATAAAGGATACATGATCATCAGTGATGGTGGCTGAAACTGGATTTGTTGGATAAGCTTGGTCAAAACCTAATTGCCTCCCGATTTCAAATATTTCTTGTAAAAGTGAGAAAGTGGAGTATTGTTCGTTGATAAATTGTAGATTATTTCCTCCAACCATGTCTAATAAAACCATGCAATCGAAAGTTTCACTGGGATCGTGAAAATCTTCTAAATCATTAGCAAAACGCGTAGAACCTTCACACCAATCCCATCCCAGGATTCCAGCAGCATAATCATAGCCTTGATCTTCTGCATCAAAAAATACAAACCAAATTTGACAGTTTAAATCGAATCTTTGATTGTAAAGAACGTGCGCTAATTCTATAAGTGCTGCACATCCACTTGCTCCATCATTAGCACCTGATACTGGATGGGATCTTAAAGAGATGGTTGGGTCTTTAGTTGCTTTTGCCCTAGAGTCATAGTGGGCTGCTAAAATCACGATATTATCCAAGTCTTCATTTAATTTAAAAACGACATTTTGACAATCTACAGATAAAACGGTAAAATTTTGCAGGATATAAGTAAAGTTAACATTAATTTCCTTGAACTTATTCACAAAATAATCAGCACAATCTTCACGACCCTTAGTACCCGGAATTCTATAATGAGTTAAATTTAAATTGATTTGATCTTCAACCATTAAATATGCATTATCTCCATTAAACTCTAAAGGGACATCTATATTTCGAATTTGGGAGGGGTTGAGTACAATTATAATGGAATAAATCGAAAGTAAAGTAATAGATAAAGTAAGAAGTGTTATTAAAATGATTTTGGAGACTTTTTTGATTAAAATCCACCTATATGGCTATGGCTTAATTATAATAATAAAAAGAAAATTAATAAATTTATTATTTTGGTTCAAAACCAAGATCTACCTTAGTTTCGCCTTTAATTTCAGTTTCTAGGAACTTAACCTTAAGAGGCATTTCAATTTTAATCGTATCTGGCTTTGTTTCATCAACTCCAACTAATTGAGCTGATACCATGGGACCTTCTTCAAGTTTAATTACAGAAAAGCAATATGGTCTGTTCCTATCATATCCTTTTTCAATAAAATAAGGTGTACCTACTGTGATACATGTAAAGGCTGCAAGTTTGCCATTCCCACTCATTTCAACCCATTCCATATTTGGAGAATTACATTTAGTGCATAATTGCCTTACTGGAACGTATAATTCGCCGCAATCCTTACATTTTGTCCCCATTAGTTTCTTATTTTGTATGTACTCCAAATAACTTTGGATAGTAAAATCTTTAACTATCTCTGACATTTTCTCTTTTTCACCTCACTTTTCGTAAATAGTAACTATTATCAATTTAAGAGGTTTTTAATTGTTTAAGATAATAAATATTGGTAATGTAAAAAATATTATTCTGAGATAATTTTGGCATCTATGATATTTTACTTTTAAAATAATTTGATTAATTATAAACTAAAAAATTTAATACTGAAATTTAGCGAAAACATACTACTAACTATCCTTTTTAATGACAAGTATTATCTTGATATCGATGATGATTTTACTGAGCAAGATGAAACGATCCCTGTCACGATATGGGGTTAGTGTATATTACCAGCAGATCCATGTGATTATGAATACGTGGGAGGCACATTAGACTACACGATAGGTTCGGTGGGCCATGAGCAGACGTTGCAAGTAGCTCACGCTAACAATGATGTCGTGCAAGTGAAACTCAAGACATTAGCCATCGAAAGAGCCAATACGATTGCAATTTTTGATGCTAGCTCCAATGGTTTCACCGGACATTATCAAGAAAAAGAAAGGACGACGGTATTTCAATTATACTTGAATACAGATACAATATTTGAAGGCACGCCTTTCGTAGAAGGACCAAACGCGATCGTGATTCCCACCTCCTTATTCACCAAAACTGAGCTACATGGTTACATTGAACATGACCGATTGGATGAAACTCCACTTTATAGCGATGAGGAAGGTAAATATGAGTTTTATTCCGTTGATAGAGATGGAAATAAACTCGAAGATGCTTGCGGTGATTGCGATTTTCACATTGTAAGATTTGATCTCTCTGCTGAAGAAGCAATGGAAATTCTGGATTTATTACTCAATTGCCTGATTGACGCGGAAACCAACGAAACTGCCGTGTTATATTCCTATATTTCGACAAAAGATGACGGCATATCAGCCACGATGATGAATCTACCCTCTGCAGCGATGTTGTTTATCCCATTAGATAGTCCTCATGTTAGTGCGGAGTTAGGAGCAGCTCCAAGACCTTTTGACCCCTTAGCGTGGTGGTTAGGGGTACTCGTTGTAATATTGTACATCATTACCTTCGGAATAGCTTATCTAATAATCACAATAGCCAGTAGCATTGCAGATATCACCAACCAAAACAATCAAAATGCTCAATCAATAGGAATGACAATACTCTCGTGGCTAGCACACTTAGCATGGCTGTTAGTACGTGCTGCGATTTTAATTTTCGCTTGGATCGTATTTGCATTACTATTTCTATTTGTCAATCTCATCATCATAACCATGATGGGTTTGGTTTTACTCTTCGATATTTTTGCTAGTATTGATTATTCACTGTCGATAAACAATATTACAGTTTCAGGTGATCTTAACTTTGATATCGGTTATACTATTGATATGTGTCATATCGAATTCTTTAAAATTGATATTCCAATTTTGAACTTCTATTTTACTTCAAATGAAATCAGTTTTGAATTATCATGTACACTTCTTACAAATAATATTGGAGTTCCAAACCATCTAGAAAATCCATTAGAACAGATTTTCACCGATAATACAAACCCAGAAAATTCACTATATAGTGAAAGTAAAGTAAAAGCTTCAAGTACTTCTGATGATTTATTTATATGGAATTTAGTATTAGACTATCTAATAGCTGTAGGATCTGGTATAGGGCTTGCTTGTAGTTTTATGTGTATTATATCAGGCATATTAGAAATGTGTAAATCTGAAGTGACGTATAAGACTATACTAACGATTTTATCAATTTTAGCCTTCATTGCCACCATTCTGCTTGCAGTAGTAATTATTAGTAATGATGATCCAACAACAAGAGCTGTAAAATTTATGGGTTTAGGATATGGGATTTTTATCGCAGGATTATTTGCTTTTATAATGAGTGGTTATATTGATACAACTTATACATTTATGGCAAATATTATCAAGCTTTTTTTTGGGAGAGGCAATTATGACCATGGAAGATTTGTGATTATGTTAGTTGAATTATTGGATATTATTGGAGTAGGATCGATGTTAGGTGTAGATTGGTTTGAACAACTAAACTGGATCGATTTAGCTAATAATCTTCCCGCTAAAGTCATTGTAGCAATAGCAAGTGGTGTTTTTGCAGTTATTTCAATGATTCTCTTGGCAACTAGCATAGTTTTATTTGGAGGTCATAAGAAGGGTAAAGCAACTAATTATGGTAATGTTATAGGTGGGAGTCTTTGGGGATTTAATGGTGATAAAAAATCGATAATTGCTTTTGTCTTTGGGCTTATAAGTATGGGTATAGGAATATCATTAATAACAATCGGATATACAATTTTAATCGAAGAATCAAATTAATTAATTTTTTTTTTATAAAATTATTTTCTAAATTTAAATAGTATCAAAGCAAATGAATAATATGAAAAATAATCAACCTGGAAAAAAAATTTTAAAAAGTAAAACACAACGGGATTATATTTCTATGACTTTTTTTATGTGTGGAGTAGTTTTAATGTTAGCATGGTTATATATAAAAATTTATCTTATCTTAAGAATGGATATCACCTTTGGTTTTTGGGAGTTTTTACTATTTTCAGGATTCATCTTCTTCTGGATTGGAATGAAAGTACTAGTTTCCTATGTTATTGTATACGAGAATGGTGTTCAAGTGAGGAATAATGGCGTGATTAATTATGTCACCACGAGATTCATTCACTTTAGTCAAATAAAGGAGGTACGCTTGAAGGGCAAGATATATCCACAATTCATCATCCAATTAGTTTCTGAAGAGATAATCTTTCCTACGTTTTTAATTGAAAATTACAAAGAAATAATGAAAGAAATCTCAAATCAGATTGAGTGATTCAAACAAATAAATAAAAAGCAAAAAATTAAATTCAAGAATTTAAATGATATTGGAATATCAGAAAAGGAAGAGTTAACATCAATATCTGTCACACAGGTCGAAGATAAATTTAATTCTGAAGATTTTGTAGGAAAATATCTTCAAAATAGTGAAAAAGTATTGTGTGATCAAGTTAAATTGGTGAATTTAACTGATACACGAAATTTAGTGATAAGAATTGCGATTTTGCTCATTGTATTATTAGTTTTTCTTTATTTATTCACGATTGTTCTTGGAGATGATCAAGTAATTTTAATTAGCATTAACACTATCATAACTTATTCCTTAACAGTAAAAAAGCGTTCAATGATAGAGATTCAAAGATGTACAATTTCTAAATTAAAGATTATTATATTTATAAAAATAATGTATATATTAACTTAGGAAGTACAAAAATTATGGCAATTACTCTCGTGGCTAGCACACTTAGCATGGCTTTTAGTGCGTGCTGCGATCCTAGTATTCGCATATATTGTATTGGCAATTAAGATCTTCAACATGCTTTTGGAGTATGTCATGTACCTTGTCATGGTTCCTTTCATATTATTGCTTGGTGGAGAAGTAAATTACGATGTAATGTCTTTTGAATACAGTTTAAAAGGATTACCAATAAAAACGGAAACGACCGTTACATTAGAACATGTTGATTTCTTCGATGTCGATCTTCCCTTAGTGATCAAGGATGATTCAATGGATAATACTTTAACATCTAGAACAGAAGAAATTATAGGAATAGGGTTGTCTCGAGAATTTGATTATGGATATCCCGATATGAGCAGTCCTTCAGATGTATACACTTCTTCCGATGGTAAAAGCACGCTCAGTAATATAAATGTAAATCCTAATGGTGGGGACACGCAAACGATCTTTAGATTTACTATTACTTACACGGATATCGATAATAGACCACCAGAAACAGGATACCCTAAGCTACATGTTATTCATGATGGTTGGGTAGAATCCGAAAGGGTTTACATCCTGATAGGAACTCATGGGGAAGATGATGATTTTACTGATGGGAAAGAATATTTCTATGAAATTTCATATGATCATATTGGAAATTATTATTTTTATTTCGAAGTCGAAACTCCTACTGATACAGTCGAAACTGATCAATATCAACTTAGTATTGAGGATTTATCATTTGAGGAAAAAATGACTAGTTTGAAGGAAGGTATGTATGATTCTATGGCATTCACCACAGCTATGATATCAATTTTGGGGTTGGTTCCTCTAATCCCACATCCAACAGCGGAGATGATTGCTGGAAATATAATGTATGGAATACTACTGCTAACACTTTGGATAAATTTAAGAATCTTTGTGAATAGTAAGTCAGAAAATACTCCATATCGCGCCCTAGGGTGGTCTTTAGGTGTTCTAATTTCAGCAGGGTTGCTTGGGGTATTTTGCAAATTTCCATTGTCCTTTGATCCATCTAAAACAACAACTCTAACTATCATAAAATTTATAACGTTAATAATTAGTGCAGTGATTAAAGCAAATTTTGGATCTATCAAAGCATTATTTGATCCTGATAACAGCGAATTAGACTTGATTTCATTGATTACTTCGTCATCTCAATTTTTATTGTTGGTTATTGCTAGTCTCTTCTCAGCTTCAACAATTTTTGGAAAATTTAATATAATAACAGAAGAATCAACTAAAATGATAGCTCGTGCTTCTATAATGACACTTATGTGTTTTGGTTTTGGATTCCTAATCTTGAGTATTATGAAGTTCTTTCAATTTTAATGGAGTGTGAAAAATGTCAATAGATATGGTAGAAAAGAATAAGGAAATGCTCTGGCAATTAAATGTTAAATTATATTTCCGATTAATCTTATTCCTTATTTCATCAATGGTTCTTGTAATCGGAATCTTATTCCAAGATTTTTTCCGTAAATTCTCAGATTATCCCACTGGATTATTTGGATTTCTTTTAATGGGGTTATTCGGAATGAGTGCTATATTATTGCTAGGGCTTCCATTGGCTGGATTTACCTTAGCATTAATTGACTGGCTAGCTGGAAAGAGTTTGGGTGGTAAAATTACATATTTTGCAACACATGATAATATTATTGATAAACGAGAAAAAAAGGAATATATTGAATATTTCATATTTGAATATTCAAATATCAATAAAATTGAGATCAAGCCAAGATTTTTTTTTAAAAAAAGAGGTGTTTTGATCAGAATCTTCCCTGAATTTAATCTTTCAAACACTATTGAATGGAGTTTTAAATTTTTCAAAGAACATGGTGTGAAGGTCCCCCAACTTTTTGAGGGAGATTATCATGTACTATACAATGTATCTAATTACAAACCCTTACTTAAAATTTTGGAACAAAATCACGTTAAAATCATAAAAAAATAAATCTCATTTTTTTTTAATTTTTTTTAGTAATTGTTTAAACCTTAGTAATAAGTTCCAAGTATTAAAGGAAACATACTTTTGATATTTTTGGGAGAGCTCCGAAATCAAGATTCCCCAAGTTGCAGGTCTAGCAATAGGTTGTTTTAAAAATATGATTATGGGAGCATTATTAAATTTTGGAGGTGTGGTTAGCGCTATGGAAATTGTGATTCATTTAATGGATCATATTTACATGTTTTACAATAAGAGATGATATTGAAGCGATATCTGAGTACGATACATCACGAGGTCTTTTTGAATATCCAGCATTATTCCTTGCTTTAGTAGTGTGCGGATTAACGATTATCTCATTTTTAGATTTGAGATTATTTATACGGATGCTCTTAATAGAGCACCGCAAACAGGATTCCCCAAGTTGCATGTTAATAATGATAATTGGATATATGAAAGAGTTTACAATATGACCGAAGCCGATTTGGAAGATGAAGATTTTACCGATGGAAAAGAATATTTCCTTGAACTCTCATTTGATAAAATCGGGGTGTATTATTTTTATTTCGAGGTTAACACTTCTACTGACATAATCGTGACTGAACAATATCAACTCTATGTTGAGGATTTATCTGTTGATGAAAAATTAACTCGTTTTTTCAATGGTATAGGTGATTCTATATTACTTGCTACGATTATAATTACAGCTTTGGGAGCTGTTCCGATACTCGTCGATCCAAATTTGGAAGCTATAGCTGCATTACTTACATATGCACTATTTATTGGAGTAGCAACTACAATTTTTACACTTTGTCTAAACAGCGAGGATCCTCTTTCACCATATTACTCCGCAGGATGGGTTGTTGGTTTATGGACAGCAGTACTATTATTTGCATTTTTTTGTAAAATCGGACATGACTTCAAGCCATCTGAGAGCTCTTATGTTATGTTTTTGAAAATAATAGTCATTCTTATCGGTTCAGGAGTAAAATTGATTATTGGTTCTATTAATACTCTGTTTGAAGGTTCTACTTTTGATAGAATGATGAGAGAATTTGCTGAAATGTTATTTCAAGGTATTGCGTTAATATTTGCATGTTGGTTTGCAGCTGAAACGATTTTTGATAGTCTTAGCGCTGGAACGGAAGATATAACTCAAATAATCACCCTATGCACTATGATTTGGTTTATGGGATTTGGATTTTTATTCTTATTACAAGCATTTGTGTAAAGTATAAATTTATAAAGGAGGGAGAAATATGTTAATGGATATGATAGAAAAAGACGAGGAAATTCATTGGCAGTCGAAAATTAGCCCAAAATTCCAAGAGATTATAATCTTAATTTCATTACCAATTTCCATAATTGGGATCATAATGGCTAATATAATCTTTAGATCATCCTCTTCTTTTGATTTTATTTTTCTTTCTGCTATAACTCTGTTTATCGCATTTTTCATTATAATTTTTCCACTTTTTGGTGTCATATCTTCAATAATTATATGGTTAGGTATAATTCATGATCAGAGATCATTTTTCGCAACAAATAAAAAAATTGTCGATAAAAGTGAAAATCAGAAATATAGTGAATATTATGCCTTTGAGTATTCAAAGATTGATAAAATCGAGATCAAAAAAGTGCTATTTCTTAAAGATGAGGTTGCTAAAATAAGAATCTTCCCTAAATTTGATGCTACAAGTCCTATTGAATGGAGATTTCGAATTTCTAAAGAGAAGGGAGTGAAAATCCCCCAACGTCTTCAGAGAAGTTATCACGTATTGTATAATGTTTTTGACTACAAACCATTACTTAAAATACTGGAACAAAATCACGTTAAAATTATAAAAAAATAAATCTCATTTTGTTAATCTTTTCTATTTTTTTATTAAATGTGAAAGTCTTAACTACAAGTTCCAATATTATTCTATGTATTATAGGAAAAAAGACTAAATAATAATTTAAAGGTTGGAATCGGTGAAGACTTTTTATTGGTCCTCATTATTAAATGAATTATACCTGGCTATGCCCATTTTTACACCTTGTTGTAATTTATAACATGGCGATGATCGCTGCGGAAAAAATGGGTTATTTGATTGGATTCGCTGATTCGATATTCATGACACTTCTCACAGCACTCGGAGATCTCATGTGGTTGTTAATTAGAGCATCAGTGTATATTCTAGTTTGGGCAATTATGGCGATAATTCTATTAGGATTAACGATTGCTGTAGCTAGTGTAGCATTATTATTGTTACCGCAAGATTCCCTATTATAATGTTTTTTTCGATATTATTTTTTTTAGGAGTCATTTTATTTTCTTTAAGAATTAAAAATAAAAAACTATATTATTATAGTAAATTTGGAGATTATTTTCCAGTATTCAAAGAATCTGCAATAAGAATTACAAAAAATTATATAACAGTAAAAATCTTGGAAAAACCTTCTTTTTTTATATGGTGGAAAGATTTTGATGTTATTAAAATAATCGAGAAAACTAAAAAATATAAGATATTTCAAAAACTTTCCAGAAAGAAATATAAAGTTCAGTTTTACTCATTTTATCAGAATTATAATAAGGATTTTAAATTCATTTCAGGTTTTGAATTAAGTACCCGGCATTTTTCACTTCTGAAATGTGAAGAAATAATCGCATATTTTCAGAAATTTGCGACTAGTTTAAACAAAAAACTTATACTAGACAATTAGAAGATAACCTTATAATTATTGAAAGAAAGGAATTTGGTGTGTCCAAGCATCATTATTTTTGATAGAACAATCATGTAATGTAAAATTAATCTTTTATAAGATGTTCTAATATTAGAACGGATGAATATGGATGGTCAATTGAAAATCGAGCTAGATTTCTATTTGAGGTCATTGTTGCGATCAATGAGGTAATAAAGAAGAAAAAGAACTTTAAATCTCAACCTGAAAATTTTATGTTTATTTATGGTGTTTTAATGCTATTTTTTGGAATTGCTATACTTGATCATTTTGATCAAAATAATTAATTTTTTATTTAAATATATAAAATAATAAAAAAATATTGTATAAAAAATCAAAATCTTTAAATATAAAATAGGATCTAATTAGAATATTTGCAAAAAAATAGAGAATATATAAAGATCAAAAAATAATATAGTATATAGAAAGATTGATAACTGGGTAATTATGACAATTGCCCTTTTCATTTAAAGGTTATCAATAACCGAAATAAATTCAATTAGTTCCTTTAATAGGAAGAAAATTGAATTTATATCGATATAGTATGTTAGTTCAATAAAGCAGAAGATTTAAATATGATTCATATAAAAAGGAACGAAAATTTAGCGTTAAAAATTTTATGTCATTAAATGTTTAAATTAAAATTTAGAATTGATAATTTAAGAAATAAAATATGAAGTAAAGAATAAAAATGGAGTTGAAATAATGAATGGAAGAAATTAAACCCATAAGTAATGCAGAGCTCGAGGAATTAATTTCAAAAATTCTCTGTAGTAAGTTTGGATTCTGTCCCGCAGAAGTAGAAACAGAAACCCCCCAAACACCAAATAAATGTATTCCCGTTTTAAAAGTTGGAGAAAATTACATTCAATATGATCCCTCGCGGAATGAATATAAAGTCTGGGCAAAAGACGGAACATATTTTGGAATTGCGAGGAGCAAAAGTGATGTTTGTCAGAATCTTGAACCGTATAAAGAGGGAAAATATTATGGATTAAAATAAATGAATAGAATTCTATAAAATGAGGGAGTAAAAATGTCAGATGATGATGACGATATGCCAGATATTGAGGAGGAGGATATAGTTTACTTTCGTCACGATAATCCAGATAGAGAAAAACCTGATTTAGAAGAGGATTCTTTTAATGAGGATTTGCCGAATATAAATGAGAACAATATCAAATTTTTTGGAATTCCCAATGTCACATTTAATTTTCCTGATATAACTCATAATCAAGTCAAATCAAAAACATTAGCCTTAAAAAAAGAAATTTTAGAAGAAGAGATAAAAACACTATCTAAAGAAAGAGATTATAAGGGGTTAAAATACTTTAATCATAAATTTAATATAAATGAAGTGCAAAAAGTTCAAAATCTTGTGATAAATAAACATTCTAAGAAAGAACAAGAGATATATGATTTACCCGAAGAGAAGGCAATTATCGAAAGAGAAGAATTAAAGCGGGTAATTGAAGAAATAAAAACAAAACATTTTGGTCGAAATTATACAATTAAATCTTTGAGTGAATATGCTGGAACTAACCTTTCAAATGCTTATTCAAAAGGATCAGTTGTTTCTCTTAATTCTTTAGAAAAATTAGAGTATTTAGCAAATCGAAAAATACAGCATACCATTGTTTTAGGTAATAAAAGCTCTAAACGTATCATATTAGAAAGATCGACAAAACTTGCAGAATTAATTGGTTTTGTCATAGTTAGTGGAAGTATCAATATCCATAAATCTGAAAATAGCAAAAATAAAGGATACTCTTTATATATACATTTCAGAAAACGTAATAGGTCTGAAATTTTAATAAATCATATAAAATCCTTAGTTAAAAAACTATTTAACATTGATGAGTCAAAAATAGAAATAATAAAAAATAAGACCGATAAAGTAATAGCTTTTAGAATATATTCACTACCAATTTGTTACGAATTATTTATTCATGGAATTAATCCCGATAATAATATTGTCCCTAATTGGATTTTTGACAAAGAAGAATTTATTATTCATTGCTTAAAGGGACTTTTTAATGGATATGGTGATTTCGATTTAACATTACCAGAATACAAAGATTCTGTCTATGGAAATTTTTCACTTCTGTTTGAAAAAGCATCTCCATTTTCTGTTGAAATTGCAAAAGATTATAAGAAATTATGTGGTAAGTTGGAAATAGAAACAACAAAAATCTATAAGAGGAAATCTTCTAAAGAAGATCCTACTATTCGAGTTATAGTAAAAATTAATAAAAAGGATTCTTATGTTAAATTTCTAGATATAATAAAACCTCTGATATGGGATATTAAAAAAGGACGCATTTATGACTTCTTTTTAAAAGCAGGGATTAATCCAGATACAATCTTTCATTACAATGAAGATTATCTATTACAGCAAGAATTTAATTATCGTAAAGAATTAGCAGAATATTTATTATCCCTATTTGAAGAATATGGGAATTATGATGATGTTATTGAAGCCTTTAATGAATCTATAAATAAATGTACAAAAAAACCATTAGGGAAAGACCGAATCATTAGCTATATTAAGACTTTATTTGAAGAAGGAGATTACTTTAAATGTTATGGTAGTGAGGGATATGAGCAATGGTATAATAATAATTCCCGAATCCTTATAGGAAGGGATTTAGAATCTACCACTATACCATATTACTTAAATATCCAAATTTTTAGGGAGATCTATCAGATCTTGAGTAATAATTTATTTGATATTGACAATACAGTAGTTATTAAATCTGTTTCTAATTACTTTATACATAAAAAAATGGTAAAGTTTGCTAGAATTAATGAACCTAATTTATTAGAATTTGGTAGATTTTCTAAACTTTTAAAGGATATTCCCTCAAAAAATTTACTTAAACATTTCGATTATATCATCAAATTTATTAAAGAGATAAACTATCATACTGAAAAAAATATACGAATTAGTTATGTAAAATTGGCAAATCGGTATAAAATACTCTTTTATCATCATCAGCACGTTAAACAAATAATCGAAGATTTAAAGGCAGAATTTTCTAAAGAATTTAAAGTTGGATTTGATCAAGAATATAGATGGCACAGATTAAGGTTTAAGCATCATCCTACTAATCTTTTAAAAATAAATAAGACCACTCTATTTAAAAAGCTTATTTGGCTTTTTGAAAAAATATCCAAAATGGATTATGATGTAGATATATTTAGATTAGAAAATCCAAGGTGTTCAGATTTCATAATAACAGGTTCTAGATCAAAACCGATTCAATCTGAAATATTATTACCTTACATTAAAAAATTGTATGATAAAGAAATAATTAAAGAAAAAGGTGAATCGGTATTAGGTAGTCGATTGATAAAATATGTGAATATGGCAGAACGTTATTATAAAAATAAATTTTTGCCGAAATCTTATAATTGTTTTTTAAGTGATGAAGGGAATATTTATCATAATCAATTACAAAATTTTATTTTTAGAAAAGATTCTGATATTATTGCCACTGAACTTCTAGTTTGGCTAGAAATCAATTTTCCATTATTGAATATTGATTATTTATCAGGTCATATTGATTTTTTATTCTTCTTTAATAACTGTTTATATGTTTGCGACTATAAACCAGAGCATAGAGACAGAATTTTTCTGAGATCAATTCCTCAAATATCAGCTTACGGATTACTTTTAGAAAAGATGATGAATTTACCAAATTTACAAATTAAATGCATAACTTTCAACAAAACTAATGCGTGGGAATATGAACCAAGTATATTATACATATATATTAAAGATATTATTTCAGAATTAAAAATCGATTATCCAATTGATGCAAAATGGGAAACTTACTTAAGTAAACATTTTGATTTCTCCTAATAATCAATATGATATGTAAGATATTATCTCCGATAAAAATCTAAAAAGGGGATCAGTAAATTAATTCTTAAAACCTTTTTCACATCTTTCATTAAACCATTTTATTATTTCAAAGGTTTTCTGTACATCTTCTTTATTATATTCAATAATTTGATTTTTAAGGTTATTATCCTCGGTTTCAAGAAATTTATGATATGTACATACTGCATCTAGACCATTCTGGATATCAGTTTGGTCTGAATTATTACTTCCATATAAATAATGATAAATCTCCTTTAAACCATAAGAGAGCAATGGAAAAGAGATTTGTTTTCTAATCTCTAAAAGAGCATCTATAGTTTTAATGGAGGTTGGAAGAGAACTATATTGTCTAAGTTTTGGTATATCCGCTGTATTAATACTCCAACCTGCTACTTTTTTTACACGATTCTCTTTTAAAAAATTAAAAAAATCTTTGACAATTTTTTTCGAATTTTTATAATCTTTGGCAAACCAGTTATAATACCGTAAATTTCCTTTCTCATTTACAATACCAAGGGAGATTGAAAAGATAGTTCCGTCAAGATCATATTCGAGATCAAATATCACATCGTTTTCTTCAAGATTTATTTTTTCTAAATTTGAGGACCTTTGAATTAGGTTGTTTTTTACTATAGCTTGAGCTTGTGTGACAATTTTAGTTGCAAAATTCATTCCGATATTTTTTGTAGGACTATTTTTACTCTTATGTACTATTTGATCAGGATTTATTTTCGCTAACTGCTCTACTGACTCAAATCCTAACTTTTTCAATATTTCAGCATATTTTGGTCCTACTCCAGAAATACATTCAAATCTTAGATTATTGAGAAAATAATTACTGCATTCTCTATAAAAGAAACATAGTTTACACTTATTCGTTAAACTGAAATCATTATTGAAATATAATATAGGATATTTCATAAAATTATTTTTTAATATTGCAATTTCTTCCAAAATCTTTTTCCATATTCCAATATATTGTGATAACTCCTCTCTTTGAAAAGAAATAAGCTTGTTTTGAAGCTTCTTTGGTTGCTATAAAACTCGTTAAAGTATCACGATCATGTAAAGATAGAGCTACACTTCCTTGACCAGTCCCAGTAATTCTAATAGGAGTGTCCGTAAACTTTTTAGCAACATCTTCAGCAGCCAAAAATAGACAAGCTGCACCATCCGTTACAAGAGAACAACCAAAAAGCGTGAGAGGCGACGCAATCATAGGATTTGACGAATTCTTAAGGAAATCAAATTCATCCTTCCAGTCTGGTGCATTCTTAACTTCTTTCTGATAACGTTGAAGTATGCTATTCATTAGATCTTTTATTGATTGCTGCATTTGGGCAAATGGATTTTCTTTTCCATTTTCATGGTTTTTGATACCTACTCGCTTTAAAATAAATCGGTTGATCTCTTATAGCAGATCCAAAGATATTTTGTAAAAATTGACCAAATCTTAAATCAGGTTATACGGGTCTTAAAATTTAAATAATTGAACTTCTTAAAAAACAATCTAACGAACAACGGGAGTTCAGGTAGATTATTGCATTAAGGGATAACCTTTTTAATTTTATGACTTAAGTATGTTGTTGGGAAGAGAGAATTTTAAGAGTTTATATTTAAATATTTCATTTCATATAATCAGTACTACTTTAACATACAATTTCAAGAAATTTACAGGATGATGCTTTCCTTTGATAAAGCAAATATAATAGAAATTTCATCCATATTTGATTACATACTTAATATAAGAAAAATTGTCCAATGAGAAATTCGATGGTACTCCGATCAAATCAAAATTACTATTTAGATTTTGATATCTTTTGCTGTCTCCTTATTTTTAATATCAAATAGACTAATCCTATAATTCCTATTCCAATGAATAATCCGCCCCAGTTGATATAAAATCTCAAACAATCCATTTCTATCATACCTCCATATACTAGAAATGTATTTGCTGTAATTAGGAAAGAAATCTCGTCGTTATAAGGTGGATTAATGATGATTAAGTTATTTACATCAGTCACATTATCCATTCTATAGATCGGGGAGAAAGTTTCATTAATACCCCATTTGTCAAATGCGTCATCGTCTAGTATTAGCAATGAGAATGTTCCATTAAATGCTTGGAGTCTGACAGAGATTTGCTGACTTATTGATGGCCATGGAAATGTGGAATGTTCGATGTATAATACACCTTCCACGATCGCAGAGCTTCGTTTATTTAATACAACTTCATTTGAAGGCAATGGAATAAATGATAACACTACACCAAGGGAAAAGATTATGCTATAAGTAAATAATATTTGATTTTTTCGTCTCTTTTCCACTTTACTCACGTGTAATTAAATTAAGATTATTTATATTTATTAAATTCTAATATCTATTTGTTTGAAGAAAAATATAGTTATTATGATTATTATAATAGGTAGAACACACAAAATTATAAAACTCGAGATCTGTTCAATATTTAAACCTGTAAAATCTCCATATATAAAATATTGAAGAAATATTCTGCCATTATTTTCATGAAAAACATATGATAATTGATTAAGATCAAAAATTGAAAATATCTGAGGCCCTATATAAACATATATTAGAGGGATCAGAGCTGAGACTATTGTGTTTCTTGTAGTACCAGAGAGAAGTAATGTGAGTGAAAAGTAAAATAATGCACTCAAATACGAAATTAAAAGCCCCAAAAGAAAAACATTAAAAGAGACAATTAAACCAAGCATTATCCATAGAATTAGGCTAGATATTATTAATGTAAGACTTTGTAGTATAAATAAGTATATCATCATTGTAATAGCTTTTGAAAAAATAATTTCACCTCTCGAAATGGGCAGAGTATATAATATCATAGCTCTTTTATGTGAAAAATCACCAGAAATAATATCACTAGTTATAATTATACTGATAAATCTAAATATTATAATTGAATAGGTTATAAAGGATCCCCAGAAAAGATAATTATCAACAAATTCTTGATTTATAATAATAGAATCTGATAGATTCACTATGATATTTATCAGGTAGATTGGTGCAATAATGGATAATATGATAGATATGATAGTCCTTAGATCTCTTCGATAACTTCTTAAAAAAAATGAAATTAATCGAATTAATCTTTTTTTATTTATTTGGATTCTTTCTATCATTTAACACCTCATAGTTTTGTGATATATCTTTTCTAGTGTTCCTGATATTGGACTAATATTAGCATTTTTAAATCCCGTGATAATGCTAATAATCTCTTTTAATGCATTAGACTTAATTATTATTTTATCATCCAAAAGAATTGGTTTGTCTAATAACACATCTTTCTCATTGATAACTGCATCATAAACATCTCCTAGACCTCCTGATTCCTCAGCATTCTGCATAATTCGTATTTCAAACTCATTGAAATCGAATTTTCTTGCTAGGTCTAATACATCACCAAAGAGTTGCACTTTTCCCTTATTTAAAATGCAAATAGAACCTACTATTTGTTCAACATCATGAATTATATGGCTTGAAATGAGAATGTTTACTCCTTGGTTTTGCTTAAGTTTTATTTTATTGATTAAGTCTATTCTTCCCAAGGGGTCAATATTAGAGAGAGGTTCATCCAAAATCACCAACCTGGGATTACCTATAAAAGCAATTGCTAATCCTAATCTTTGAAGCATTCCCTGAGAATAAGTTTTTACCTTTTTATCCCAAAATCTCTGATTTATTCCACACCAATTTAAAAAAGATTCAACTTCTTCATATATATCTTGATTATATTCTCTCATGTTGCAGAAAAAAGTGAGATGTTCACGTCCCGATATATTAGAAAAAGATCCCAAATTTTCAGGTAAATAACCTATTTTTTCATTAATTTTAACTGAATGATTTATAACATCTAAATTAAAAATGTAAATAGATCCACTTGTGGGTTTTATTAAACCTAGAAACATTAAAAGTGTAGTAGTTTTACCAGCACCATTAGGTCCTAAGAAAGCAAAACTTGAGTCAAAAATTTCTATGCTTAAATTATCAACCACTGGAATATTCTCATAATTTTTGGTCAAATTATGAGTTTTAATCATTGGATTAATCATCTTTTTTATAATCTCTATTAAGGAACAATAACAAAAATAAGTATAAAAGTTTTTAGCCAGAACACAGAGATAGAATTTTTCTTAAGTCAATTCCTCAAATTTGTGTTTACGGATTAATTTTGAGAGAAATTTTTAAAGTGTCTAGTTTAACGATTAAATGCATCACATTTAACAAATCAAATGCTTGGGAGTATAACCCAAGTATATTATATACATATATTAAAGATCTTGTTAGAGAATTAGAAGTTGATTACCCAATCGATTCTAAATGGGAAATATATTTAAGCCAATATTTTGATAATCTTTATTCAAACAACCATTAAATTTGGAATATATAAAAAAAAATAATATTTAAAAGAAACTTTTATTATTTTTCATAAATTGTTACTACACAAGTGCCTCCAGATCCCCCTAAATTATGAGTTAGGGCTCTTTCCACATCAAATTTTACTTGCCTATTGCGCTCTGCAACACCCCTCATTTGTTTGAAAATCTCTACAGCTTGAGCAGTTCCAGTTGCGCCAACGGGATGACCTTTGCTTTTTAATCCTCCCGAGGTGTTAATTGGCAAGCGTCCATCTCTTCTACTCTCTCCATTCTTTATTGCATCCACAGCCTTTCCTTTCTCATAAAATCCAAGATCTTCCATTGCGAGGATTTCTGCTAAATTACGCACATAACGACTCAGTTATGCTCTTTGTAAAGCAGTCATGAACCTCTGCAATCTGTATATCAACAGGTTTTAATCCTGACATTTGATAAGCTTGTTTTGAAGCTTCTTTGGTTGCTATAAAACTCGTTAAAGTATCACGATCATGTAATGATAGAGCTGCACTTCCTTGACCAGTACCAGTAATTCTAATAGGGGTGTCCGTAAATTTTTTAGCAACATCTTCAGCAGCCAAAAATAGACAAGCTGCTCCATCCGTTACAAGAGAACAATCAAAAAGTCTAAGAGGTGAAGCAATCATGGGATTTGATGAACTCTTTAGGAAATCAAATTCATCTTTCCAATCTGGTACATCTCTTCCTTCTTTTTCATATCGTTTGATTTTACTGTTCATTAAGTCTTTTATTGATTGTTGCATTTGAGCAAATGGGTTCTCTGCACCATTTTCATGGTTTTTTATACCAACTCGCATTAAATCTTCAGAAGTAGTTCCATACTTATGGAAGTGTGCTGAAGCAACTGTTGCATATAATCCTGGAAAGGTTGCACCTGCGGGGTATTCAAAGAGAGAATCGCTTGCAGTTGCTAACGTATCGGTTACCAAGGCCGTTGGAAGTTCATTCATGCATTCAACCCCCCCTACAACAATAACATCATGGATTCCTGAGGCAATTCCAAGTATTGCTTGGCGTAAAGCTATTCCCGAGCTCGCGCAGGCACCCTCAAATCGAGAAGCTGGTTTTGGAGTTAGCCCTACCAAATTTGCCATTTGAGGACCTAAATGTCCCTGATGATTGAATAAATCAGAAGAGTAATTCCCTATATAACACGCATCAATATCTTTTGGTTCGATACCATTATCCACAGTTTTAATAGCATTAAGCCATGCTTCAACCCACATATCGGGATTTCGTTTTAAAGGGAAATTCCTTCCAAATTTAGACATTCCAGCGCCCACTAAAGCAACTTTTCTTGCTAATTTTCCCATATCATTCACTTATATTATTTTGAGATTCGATTTTTTATATTAAAATTAATTTATTTGAATTTTCGAATGATTTTATTTCTTATTCTTATAAATTTTTTTCTAATAAGAATATTATTTCACAAAAAGATAAACGAGGTTAGATATCATTAGAATGATGATGAAAAAATCTAAGTAGAAAGATAATTTCGACTAGTACTCCAAAAAAGCTAAATATAAATGGGCTTAAATAGCCTATATTCTCTACCATTAACCCTCCGATAAATCCTGTAGGAATATAGCCAACTCCTCGTACAAAGTTAATTATCCCATAATGCTCCGCCTTTCTTTCTTTTCCTAAATCCGTTAAGATGACTTGTTCTGCTGGTATAAACATAACAATTGAAAAAGCAAAGGATATTTGACCAAATAGTAATGTAAGTAATAAGGTGGATGTAATTCCATTAATCCATAAAAAAACTGTCATTATATTCATTGTGAAAAATCCTAATCCAAAAATTTGGCTGAATATTAATGTTTTTTTATTCCCAAGCTTATCAGTAATTCTCCCTGCAGGTATTTGAAAAAGCATATTTGTAATATTCAAACTAATTGATAGGATCGCAATATTTTCAGTGGTCAAATGATAATAATCAACCATACCAGCGTAATAAATAGATAAAGTAATTCCATACACAAAAATATCTAAAGTAAAGAACATGAGAATGGACCTTAAAGTCTTAGTTCTTAAAATATTTATCCATAAATTCACTGCTTTTTTCTCTTTATGGTTTAGAGAATTAGATTTCCTAATTTGTGTTTTATTTGATAATATTGAACTATACATTATCCCTTCGATTGCTAAAATTCCGATAAATATTAAGAAATACATTTTAGTATCAATATTAGGACTAAATACCACTAATGTACTCCCCCCAATGCTCCCTAAGAAAAAGGAGAAAAACATAAATCCATATATCAACCCTTTTGATTTATCTGAACTTTCTGAAACAATAAATTGGGAATTTAAGTTATTTATCGCAAAACCTAAAAAATAGAGTAATACTCCCAAAATTGCATAATAAATCGTCAAAGGGGTTGCAATCATCAATAAAAAAACACCCATTATAAAAACAGGCATAGAAGCTGTGATGAGAATTTTTCTGTTATGCCTATCAGATAACTTTCCTATGAATGGCAAGGGTAAGAACTGCATGATTGAGCCAATAGAAACAATTATCCCTGTTAAAACAAGTGAATGAGTAAGTTCTAATAAATATGGTTGATAAATTACTCCAAAAATATTCGAACCGAACCCATGAATCAATTTGGTAAATGAGATTGCTAATAAGTTCTTACGCTTTGTTTTTTCCAGGCTATTTGATTTTACCGAAACTGACAATGCAAATCAGACTTAAAATAAGTTATAATACAAGAAATTTAGTCTCCAACAATAAGATTGTGATTTTGGAACGATAATGAGCTATAGAGAATATTTTTATCCCTTTTTACATTAATAAATTATTATGTCAAATCTAAAACCAGTAAAATGGGAGGACTACGAAATTGGAGATTCTGCAGAATTTACCAAAACAATCACTGAAGACGATGTAATGAAATTTGCTGAAGTTACAGGGGACTACAATCCCATTCATGTGAATCCAGAATACGCAAAAACCCAAATGTTTGGGAAGCAAGTTGCTCATGGAGCATTGAGCTCTGGGTTAATATCAGCAGTCCTAGGAACAAAACTATTTGGTCCAGGGATATTATATGGCGGTCAAACTGTTAAATTCTTAAAACCCGTGTTTTTTGGTGATACTTTAACCGCTATTGGTAAAGTAAAAGAAAAATTTACTAAAAAAGATGGAAAATTAAAATTTATCATCGCTGAAACAATTGTAAAAAATCAGAATGATGAAATTGTAACCTCTGGTGAGGGTACGATCGTTTTCATGTAAAATTTTTATTTTTTTCCTTATATTCTTTTTTTAACATTAATTTGATAGCAACTTGACTTATTTAATGTATAAAGTAAAATGTAAACGCCAAGGCACCTAATACGGAAATTACAAGACCAACAGCCCTCCCCATTGTTTTAGCTGATAATTTTTGAATATACGTTGAAGCTATTATACCAGAAATAATCGACCCTATTGCAAGAAAAAAAGATAATTCGAAATTAAAAAAAAATTGACCTTTAATTAAAATGCCAAAAGCTTGGTAAAATAAAAATGTAAATAAGCTAATTATCATGCTAAGAATTAGAGCTGTACCCACTCCCTTCTTAAGGGGATATCCGTAAAGTATAACTAACGCTAACACAAAAATAAGACCTGAACTTCCTCCAAATAATCCTGAATTTAAACCAACAAATATTCCAAAAATAATTGCTATTATATAAAACAATCTCGATCCACTCGATATAAATCCTTGAATAGTATCAGATTCAGAAGCTAATTGTTCATCGATCTTCTCATCTAATTCAGAAAGTTCTGCTTCACTTTTTCCTTTTTTTATCGTTTTGCGAGCCCAGTTCCGAGCCATCTTTTTAACTGATTCATAAGTGGGAAAACCGCGCTTGAGGAAAGTAAGCCCTAAAATTATTGTAAATAAAGGAATAAACCAACCAAAAGCTTTACCTAAAGGAGTTGTCATTAATATAAACACACCTAAAAAGGATATAAATACAGCTATAATCATTATTATGAATGTGTCTACTCTAATTTTATATTGTTTTTTCCGGAGATAACCTATTAATACAGCTGCGGATGTAATAAAATCATTTAACAGATTTATAGCAATGGCTAAAAACACATCTCCAGTTAATAATAAGATAATAGGAAGTACAATTCCTAAACCAGTTTGACCAATAAAGCTTATACTGATTCCTACAAGCGCTCCTATTGATATTAATACTACGATTTGATAGATCTCCAATGCCATTATACATTAATACCTATTATTTTTTAATTTAAGTATAATTTTATAATAATTAGTGTTGATTTATGTAATATTTATATCTATCATTAGTTAATAGCTAAAAGCATACCTTTTAATCATTTAAAGTTTATTTTTTTATCATTAATAACTATGGATGAAGTAATAAATATGAAAATTGAAATCGTAAAAGAAGATTCTGATTACATGTATAATCTCGTTCAAAGAATCGTTAATGAAGTTGGACCAAGAATGCCTTGTAGCTCCCAAGAAGCTGAAGGAGCAAAAATAATTCAAAAAGAATTGGAGAAAAGTTGTGATGAAGTTGTTTTAGAACCTTTCGAGTGCCATCCGAAAGCTTTTCTGGGGTGGATTAAATTGATTGTTATCATGACCCCTATTTCCATGTTATTACACTTGCTACTTTATTTCGCCACAGAAATGATTGTTTTCATTATCCTTTCTTCAATTTCTTTTGCTTTGGTGTTATTATCTATATTGATCATGTGGGAAGAATTCTTCAACTACAAAGAGTTTATCGATGTATTTTTTCGAAAAAAAGTGTCTCAAAATATTGTTGGTAAATTTAAATCTAAAGGGGACAAAAAAAAAATTATAATATTCTCGAGCCACATTGATTCTGCTTTACAATTTAATTTATTAAAGGTATTAAAATGGGGTTTTATTCCAATCGCTTTCATTGCGATAATCATAATCTTGATATGGTTAGTTCTTTCGGCCATTTCCTTATTATTCATGGTTATTGGAATCATCGTACTTAAAGCGCTTTTCTTCCCAACAGCAATTTGGTTACTAATTGTGGGTACTCCTTGTTTTATAGGCTTGTTTTTCTTCGTACCAATGGGAGAGAAAGGGAATGTTGTTCCGGGTTCAGTGGATAACCTTAGTAGTTGCTCTGTAATTGTAGGACTTTCAAGATATCTTAATAGTCATAGAGAGATAATCCCCGAAAACACGGAAATTAGATTAATTAGTTTTGGATGTGAGGAGAGTGGATTAAGAGGTTCTTATCGTTATGTTGAAAATCACATTGATGAATTAAAAAAGTTTAATGCTATTGTTTTTAACATGGATGGTTTGGAAACACCAGATAAATTTGCCGTTATTGAATATGAACCTACTACTAGAACTAAACATTCAGAAGAAATAGTTCAAAAAATTTTAAAAGCAGCTGAAATGAACGGCATTAAAGCAAAAAGAT
>Ga0315536_1000002_pt1 | contig 91390 bp, 74 predicted proteins | sample SalMarSW160230MG_FD_203093 | JGI IMG/M metagenome (GOLD analysis project Ga0315536, IMG submission 203093) | Salt marsh sediment microbial communities from the Plum Island Ecosystem LTER, Massachusetts, United States - Salt Marsh Sediment SW1602-30 ...
CCCCGGACGCAGCGACGGTCAAGGAAAACAAGCCGGAGGGAAAAACCACACGAGCCAAAGCGTCCGCGCCCAAACCTGTTAAGAAAAGCTCCAAGGTAGTTGAGCAAATTGCCGTTGATGGCCTGATCAGCCTCAATTTTCACCAGGTGGACATTCGAGAGCTCCTCTCGGCGCTGGCGATCAAGCGGGAGATCAACATCGTGATGGCCCAAGACGTCTCCGGCATGGTCTCCTTGCATCTTTACCGGGTGACCCTGGATGAAGCCCTTCACGCGATCGCCCTGTCCGGTGGTTTTGCCTACATGAAAGAGGGAACCATGCACGTCATCTACAAACCCAAAGAAGAAGCAGATCCACAGGCGGACAGGCTCCAGATGCGCATCTTTGAGCTGAAATATGCCGAGGTCGACAAGGTCCAGGAAGTGCTGGATGCCATCCCCGGAAAGCGTGTCATCCAGGTACATGAGCCATCAAAGACCATTATTGTCCAGGATACCCCTGAAAACATCAAAAAGATTGAAACCATCATCCGTTTTTGGGACCGGAAGCCGAGGCAGGTGATGATCGAGGCCAAGATTCTACAGATCCGCCTCACGGATGAGATGTCTCTGGGTGTGAACTGGGACAAGATACTCGGCGACCTGAGGATCGGGACAGGGGGCTTCAGCACGGCAGTGCCGCCCACGGCCGAGGGGATCTCCCCAGTGCCCGGCACGGGAACGGGTGTTTTTGCCAACATGATCACCGGTGCCGGGACGAGGCATGAGTTCGCAGTTGCCCTGGATGCCCTGCAGGCCAAGACCAAGGTGAACACCCTTTCTGCCCCCAAGATCCTGGCCATTCACGGCAAACAGGCGAAAGTGCAAGTGGGCGGACAACAGGGCTACAAAGTCACCACCGTAACCGGTACGGGCCTGGCCACCGAAAGCGTGCAATTCCTGGACACGGGAACCATCCTGGATATCACCCCATACATCGGGAGCAAAGGCAATGTGCTCCTTCATGTGAAGCCGAGCATCAATTCGGTGACGATTGACGCTGCCAGCGGGATCCCCACGGTGAAGGCCACGACGGTGTCCACATGGCTCATGGCCAAGACCGGGGAGACGGTCTTTATTGCCGGTTTGATCCAGGATCAGAAAACGAAGACCAGAGAAATGGTCCCTTGCCTGGGCAGTATTCCCGGTTTGGGCCGGGCGTTCGGAAGCACTTCTCGAAGCATTGGAAAGGACGAACTAGTGGTGCTGATTACGCCTTATGTGTTGGAAACCGAGCGGAAGCGCCTGGATGAAGAGGCCGTAGAAAAGACCAAGAAAGTGGAGCAAGGGTTAAGAAAACCGCCCCCTCCCCCTTACCAGGAATTCTTGGGCTTGCCGCTGGAATGATCGGCCCTTGCCTCCCTGACACCCAAGACCAGAAGCACGAACCCCACACAAGCCGTGAGCAAGGCGCCCAGCATCTGATCATGGCTGTAATCACCATAATAGGCGGCTGCGGCCATAAAAAAAACCACCGCCACCAGCTCGAGAAAGTATCCGACGATCTTGCTACGCATGAGCATGAGCGCATCCTTCGCCGCCTTCGGCCGAATGGGCTTGATGTCTTTCATATCAACGATAGCATCTTTCAATTAGTTTCATTATGCCCGAAGGGCATTGACGGTTAATGGCCCCGCAGGTCGCGGAGCCATTAGTCTATGTGTGTCAGCGCGAGTCCGCGGTTTCATCGTCTTTGCGGTGAGCTGTCCTGTGCCTTAGCGCCACCAGCACGATCAGGCTCACACCGATCAGGACCATGGTGGAGGGTTCAGGAAACGGCACCATTTGCTGAGCCACCACGGTGACTGCCATGCCCACCACGATGAGCATGATCGCGCACGAGACCCCCAGAAACCGCTTCATTCTCCTCCTTTCCTTCTTTCACCCCCGAGACATCGGTTCCTATGCAGATACACTAAGCCATGATCAAACACCGTGCCAAGTTGGGCGATGCCATGTTTTTGCGGAAGATTCAAATAGTTAGCACGCTATGCGACAAAACGGACCTCTGGAATATTGGGTAACTCTGGTTAGCAATTGAGAAAAGAGTTGCCAACTTTGAGTATCGTCATCACCGGCAGACATGGAAAGAAGCCGCAAAGGTGTGGCGCGACCCTGCCACCAGGGATAAAAGGGCCAAGACGTCCTTGACGTTTTCCGATAACTGGGACAGACTAATCTGCACAGCAAGTGGTTACCGTTTGAAGATCATAAGGATTCGAGGGGCCAAGGGGTCAGGGATTCGAGTGAAATGCTTAAGAGTTATAAAGAATTAAAAGTTTGGCAAAGGTCATATCAGCTGTGTTTAGAAATCTATAAAATAACGAAAAGATTCCCTAATGAAGAAAGATACGGCCTGACATCGCAAATAAGGAGGGCCGCAGTCTCTGTCCCTAGTAACATAGCAGAAGGATATGGAAGAAAAACAACCCCAGAATATATTCGGTTCTTATATATAGCTTATGGCTCAAATTGTGAGATGGAAACCCAGGTATTACTATCTGGGGACTTGGGTTATATTGAGACTGGTAAATTAGAGATCCTACAGGAGGGAATAGGTGAGGTTGAGAGGATGCTTAAAGGACTCATTAAATCATTGGAAAGAAAAGCACTCGACCCCTTGAATCCTTGAATCCTCGAACCCTTAGTACCAACCAATCGGGAGAAGAACCCCTTTTGATTGGTCGAGGACAATAAACGTCGCATTGAAAATGGTCCATGTTCATTACCTTTGAAGGCATTGAGGGTTCCGGCAAAACCACCCAGATAAAGCTTCTTGTCGCCGTGCTGCAGGCAAAGGGCTATGACTGCGTTGCCACACGTGAGCCCGGCGCCACCCGGATCGGGGAAAAGATCCGGGCCATCCTCCTGGACTCCAACCACACCGCCATGCTTCCCATCACAGAGCTGCTCCTCTATGAGGCGGACCGCGCCCAGCACGTGCGCGAGGTCATCGAGCCGGCCCTGGCAGCCAACAAGATAGTGGTCTCAGACCGATTCTTCGACGCCACCACCGTGTATCAGGGATATGCCAGGCGCTATGACCTGAAGGTCATTGAGCAAGTGCATCGCATGGTGGTCGGCCGGCTCAAGCCCGATCTTACGATTCTTCTGGACCTGCCGGTTGAGCTGGGTCTCAAGCGGGCCTGGCAACGTATCAAGGGCCAGGTCGACGGTGCTGCCGAGGATCGCTTTGAAAAAGAAGCCCTCGCCTTTCACGACAAGGTAAGGAAGGGCTATTTGACCCTGGCCGCCCTTGAGCCCGAACGCTTTCGGGTCATTGATGCCTCCGGAGACCCGGAGAACGTCCACGTCCAAATAAGGGGTCAGGTCTCAACATTCAACACTTGATGTTGAATGTTGAGACCTGACCCCTATTCCCCACCTGAAGGCACAAGATTTGCACGAACAAACCAGACACAGACACCCCGCCCCTAAGGGCTCGAAAAGGCAACCAACAAAGGAGTTTCGATTTGAGAAAAGTGAAGCACAGCCGGGGCTTTACTCTCATTGAGATGGCCATCGTCCTGGTCATTGTGGGCATTGTCGTCTCTATTGTGGCCTCTGTATTGCCCTCCCTGATCCGGTCCGCCAAGATCAAAAAGGCCCAGGCGATCCTGGAAAAGGTCGACTATGCCCTGCAAGGCTACAGCCTCGCCAATCATCGATTGCCCTGGGCCGATAGCGGCACCGATGGTGATGAAGACACGGGCGTCTATGTCGGCAACCTGCCCTTCCACACGTTGGGTCTTGGTTCCGGCACCGATGTCTGGGGAAACACCATCAAATACGGCGTCTATGACACCTTGACCACGACAACCAGTAGTGATTTCTGCACAACCCTCAGCGGCATCACGATTTATAACGATTCAGGGAAGATCCACACCACCGACCAGGGTACGGCACAAATCACCAATCAGGCCTATATCCTTGTCAGCGGGGGGCCAAAGGATCTGGATGAAGACGGCCTTGACGGTTTTCTGGATGGGCTGAATGAAGGCGGTGACCTCCAGTTCGACGATCCCGCCAGGATTGAATTTCACGGCACGCCCACGTCCAGCCAGTATGATGATCTGATGCGGGCCTTTTCCCTCAACGAGTTGAATCAGAAGAATTGCTCGGGCGGTACGCCCCCCGGCGGCTCTGGCGGGGAAAACACCTATCCCAACGGTTGCACCAATGGGATCGATGACGACGGCGACGACCACGTCGACTGCGACGACCAGGATTGTTACGGCATTGATGGATGCGGCGCCGGCGGAACAGATGTAACCATCACCACCTCCTCGATCCCTTCTGGGACCATCAACAGCGACTATTCAGTCACCCTCCAGGCCACCGGGGGCACTACGCCTTACGAATGGACTCTCACCAACGACGGCGGTTTCAGTGACTTTTTCTTAAATACCTATACGGGACGGCTCTCCGGCTCTCTGGGCCAGTGCCCCGGCACCTACACCATCGCAGTCCTGGTCACAGATGCCACCCTGCCGGCAGACGGGGGCCCCAAAACAGATACCAAGTCATTCGATATCGACGTGGGCGCCAACTTGTCCGTAGCCCGAACCAGTGGGGACCAGACGACGAACATCATCTGGGACAGCCCGACCCAGCAGGAGACCTTCAAGGCCAATGGCGGGCATCTGGGAGACATCAACTGGCAACTCACCACGGGTGGGGCCACAGGCTTCACCGTGGTCTCCACGGGGAGCGACACCTGCGTCATCAGGAAAGACAGCTCAACGCCCCCTGCCAATTATACCTTTACCCTGACGGCCACCGATCAAAGCTGTGCCGGCAACACGGCTAACATCATCCTCACCGTGCAGGTCACATCCTCCGGAGCCCATGCCCCCTACACGGTCAATCTGACGGCCGAATGGCTTCTGGACGAATGCAGCTGGAATGGCACGCCAGGAGAAGTCCAGGATTCGGGCGATGACGCCCTGGACGGCACAGCCCAAAACGGGGCCGATACTGTCGGTTCCGGTCAGATCTGTCGTGCCGGGTTCTTTGATGGCGCGGACGACTATCTGGACATGGGAGACGTCTTGAACGACGTCTTCGGGACGACGAGCAATTCGTTTTCCGTGACCCTGTGGATAAGACCTCTTTCACTCAACGCCGCCCAGACGAACCACAACATCCAGAACTGCTTCCTGGCCAAGGCCTCCGACGCTCACAACGACAATCTCGAAATCGGCGTGGACACAAACGGGACCGTGCATATGTATCTGGATGCCGTCGGCCAGGACGCGGATGCCAATTTTAGTGGGGCCGGAAGCGTTGCGCTGAACACCTGGAGCTTTGTGGCGGTCACGTACGACAATGGCATCGCGGCCGTCACCGTCAACGGCACCAAAGACGAAGACACCACGACCTGGAGCGGTGGGGGCACCCCGGATGATGCCACGGGTTCAGAGTTTACCATAGGCAGTTCCCAGCATACAGACAACTACTTCCACGGCAAGATCGATGAGGTGAGGGTCTTCTCCACGGCCTTGACCGACGCAGAAATTCAGGATCTGGCCGGCATGACCCACGCATGCTCCGGAATTTGCTATACGGGCACTCTGGCTGAATATCGCATGGAGAACTATCCGTGGACCGGAGCGGACAATGAGATAGCTGACTCGGGCTCTGGCGGCAGTCGCGGCAAGGCGGCCTCTCGCGGCTCCGGCTCTTTGCCGACACAGACATCGGCCTCCGGAGGAAAGGTCTGCAGGGCCGGAATATTTACCCGCGTGGATAGCAACAATGGCGGCTATCTGGACTTGGGCGACCCGGCTGATGGCGACCTGGACCCGGACACGAATCCGTGGACGGTCTCTGCCTGGATCAGGTGGGACGGCTCCGGGGGAGAAAACATCATCTACAACAAGGAAAATCTCTACGAAGTGCGAGTCAATGGCGGATATGTCCAATATGCCTGGCAACCGCACTGGGCGTGGGATGGGGGTTCGACCTTCCCTGTGACAGCGGACACCTGGGCCTACGTCACCATGGTCTATGATGGTTCCGAACAGATCCTCTACAAAGACGGGGTTCAGGTCTATGCCAGAAGCCAGACCGGGGCCATCGGCAGCAACGGCAGCAAACTGCTTATCGCAGCGCGGGGGAGCGCCAGTCCCACAAACTTTTTTGGCGGCATGATCGATGAGGTCAAGATATATAATCGCCCATTGAGTGAAAACGAAATCACGGCTGACATGGGAGAGAGTCGCGATTGCTCGGCTGACACCGTGGTCATCACGACGACTTCTCTGTCCGACGGGACCATCAACAACAGCTACAGCACCACGATTGTCGCCGCTGGTGGCACCACCCCTTATGGTTGGCAGATTGTTGGTGCAAACCCCATCTCGGGTCTTTCCATCGTCCCCAACACAGGAGAACTCCAGGGCACCATCAATGTTTGCGCCGGCACCTATGACATCACGGTCAGGGTAACGGATGCTGCCAGCCGGTCGGATGAGCGGCTCCTGCCGCTGACGGTGGAAAACGGGGCCCTGTCCGTGGCGCCTGCTGCCCCCCAAACCTACAACTGCGACGCATCGACCTTTGACCAGGATTTCAGCGTATCCGGGCCCAGACTGGGCAGCCTCGAGAGTTGGGCCATCACGTGGCTCGGCAGCAATCCGGGCGGATTTGAAGTCATCGGCACCGGGGCTGCCACCGCCACGTTCAGAAAGATCGGAACGTCCACCGCGGGCAGTGGCTTTCAGTTCAAACTGACCGCCAGGGACAGCACGTGCAACGACAATGACGTGGACTCGGGCTATTACACCCTGAACATCAGCGGCCAGGGCGTGGATGCGCCTTACTACGCCGATCTCGGGGGTGAATGGCACATGGATGAGTGCACGTGGGACGGGAGCGCCAATGAGGTCCTGGACTCAAGCGGCACGGGGGCTCACGGTGAAAGCCACAACATGGGATCGGGCGACGATGTGAACCGCTCGATCGGAAAAGTCTGTTACTCAGGCGCTTTTAACCTTGATGGCGTAACGAACCAGTACGTCACCTTGGACCATGGCGCTTTCAGCAACCTGGGCGACTTTTCTCTTTGCATGTGGTTCAGGCTGGAAACCCTTTCCTCCAGTATTCAAACCCTTTTCTCCGGGGCCAGGGCCGGCGCTGATAACAATATGCTCATGTACCTGGACGCCACGGCCGCATCCTTTCTTACTTGGGTGAATGGGGTACAGACCGGGAGCTTTTCCATCGGGGGCACTGTCAACGACGGCCTCTGGCATTATCTGGTCTGGACACGCCAGGTTTCCAGCGGCACAGAGGTGGTCTATGTGGACGGGGCCGCCCTGAGTGACGGCAACGGATCGGTCAATACTGCGAACGTTACTTTGGATGCGGGTGGTGCCATCATCGGCCAGGAACAGGACAGCCTTGGCGGCGGCTTTGCGGCCAACCAGGTGATTCATGGCTGGATCGACGAGGTCATGGTCTATAACAAAGTCCTTTCTCAGGGCGATGTCACAAACCTCTTGTCTGTCAGCCATAGCTGTTCAGGTGGCTGTTACGCGGCCCCCGCGGCTGCCTACTACATGGATGAAGACTCGTGGACCATTGGGGTGCCGGATGAGGTCCAGGATGCCTCGGGCAACGGTTATCACGGCACGGCCACGGGCGATGCCACGGTGAATCAATCGGACAGCCATCTCTGCTATGCAGGTGAGTTCGCCGATGCGCCAGGAAATGATAGCTGCATTACCGCTACAGGGCTGCCTGTCTCCACAACAGCCGGAGATAAGACCACGATTTGCTTCTGGATGAAATGGGCTGGAACAGGCTCTGAGATGCCGATCGGCTGGTCGACTGCCTATGATCTCTACTTTCAGGGGACCACCCGATTCGGATTTAATACAGGGGCAGGAGACCTCTATGGCATTTCCGGCGCGGACGCCCTGGCCGGCAATTGGCATCATGTGGCCGCCGTCTTCAACAACAATGCACCATTAAAGAACCAACTCTATATTGATGGCGTGCTTCAGCCGATTACCCTCCTTCAGGGCACGCCCGCCAGCAAAACCGTAAATCCCACATTTTACATGAGCGGCTGGTCGTCATCCGATGGTTACAAATACAACGGGCTGATGGATGAGTTACGAGTTTACACCAGAGGCCTGTCAGCCGGCGAGGTTGGGCAGGACATGAATCTGAGCCACTCCTGCCCCGGAGGACCATAGTAGGGGTCAGGTCTCAACATTCAGCACATCGTGTTGAATGTTGAGACCTGATCCCCTCTTCTTTCTGACCCCTCTTCTTTATCGGCCGCTGACCTTACTCACCAGGTCGTAGATCGGCAGGAAGAGCCCGCCTATAATGACCGCGAACATGGCACCGGCGATCACCAGGACCACGGGTTCGATGATCTTGCCGATCGTTGCCACAATGATGGAAAGCTTGTTGCGATAATCTTCTGCAATATGGCTCAACTGCTCGGGGAGTGTACCGCTCTGTTCACCCACATTCAGCATCCTGACTACGAAAGAAGGAAATAGCGGCGTGTGTTCGAAAGATTCCGAGATTCCCTTGCCCGTGGCCAGTTCTTCCCTGACTTCTGCCAGTTTTTCCCGATAGACCTCATTCTTGATGGAGTCTTGCAGGATGTTCATGGACTGGAGAATATCGATGCCCACGCTCAACAAGAGGCTGAAATACTCCGTGATAAAAGCCATGGCAGAGGCAGAAATGATCGTGCCGGAAACGGGAAGCTTGAGGAGGATGGCGTCGCAAAGCTTTCTTATCCTGCGGTTGCCCTTGTAGCCCAGCATGGTGATCAGGACCACAACCGCGATCCCAAAGATCATGCTCAGGAAATGATCCTGGACGAAGTCCGAGAGCCTTATCAGGAAAACGGTCAGCGGTGGCAGGGAAACATCCATTTCTTTGAACAGGCCGACGATTTTTGGCACCACGTAATAGAACCAGAACACGAGTCCGGCACCCAAGGCAATGAAGACAAAACTCGGGTATAAAAGGGCCTGCTTGGTATCGGAGAGGATGGTCTGCATCCGCTTCAGGTGCTCAGCGGCGTCCGTGAGCATCCTGTCAAGCTTGCCCGTCTCTTCTCCTATCCGAATAAGATGAACCGCTGTCCCGGGAAAGATGTATGGGTACTTTTCTGCGGCCTGAGAAAAGCTCGCACCGCCCTCAATGTTCGAGATCATGTCCCTGATGTCTGATTCAAAATCGGGCCTGCCCGAGCTGGTCGCCGCCTCCTCCAATGCCGTGGTCAGCGTGACACCCGAACGGAGCATGAGGGAGACGTTGCTGAAAAACTCCGCCTGAAAAGGTCTTGTGATCTTCTTTTTGAGCCTCAGACCCGCCAGCTGAAAAAGCAACGAGAAAAAAGGGCCTAGTTTTCTCACATAGAGCGTCGTGTTATCAGATCTTTCCAGGTACGACATGGCCGAGATCACGTCTTGATAGGGAAGCCTGATCACGCCGGAAGCGATCTGGCCGGTAGGCTCCATCACTTTGTATCTGAAGTAGTTCACGAGACCCTTCTAATAGCGCCACTGTCTGCGGAACGGGCCGCCTGTGCCTCACCCTGCCGGGAATGACCGTACCTGACGTGGCCGAGAGTCCGAACGGCTTCGGCGGTGGTGGTGATGCCTTCTTTGACTTTGGCCGCGGTCACGGAAAACATTTCCACGAATCCCCTTGCCTTTGCCTTGTCGGTGATCACACTCAGCTCGACCTCCTCGTTAATCAGACGAGAAAGCTCTTTGTCTATGGAAAGGACTTCATAGACCAGGGTTCTGCCCAGGTATCCGGACCCGTTACACAAGTCACAGCCCCTGCCCCGGTAAAGCTCCGTGATGGAGGGATCTTGCAAGTAGGCCTTCTCCTCTTCGGACGGGGCATACGCTTCCCTGCAATGGTTGCATATGCGTCGAACCAGCCTCTGGCTCACCACGCCGATCAGCGAGTCACCGATCAAAAACGGCCTGATGCCCAGATCTCTGAGTCGAGGAACGGCTCCGATAGCATTGTTGGTATGCAAGGTGGAGAGCACCAGGTGGCCGGTGGTCGACGCACTGACCGCCGTCGCCGCGGTCTCGGGATCCCGGACCTCACCCACGAGGATCACATCGGGATCGTGCCTGAGGAAATGACGAATGGCATTGGCAAATGTGTAACCCGCCTTTTCGTTCACCTGGGTTTGACGCAACAAGGGGATTTTGTACTCAATGGGCTCTTCAACGGTAAGCACGTTCTTTTCAAGGAGATTGAGGTTTCTGATACCGGCGTAGAGGGTCGTGGACTTGCCTGAGCCGGTCGGCCCGGTCAGGAGGACGATACCGAAGGGCTCATTAAACATCTGTCGCACTTTTTGGATGTCTTCATCGTAAAATCCAAGCTGCCTCATACCCATGAGGGCATTTTCCGTGGACAGGATCCTGAGCACCATGTTCTCGCCGTAAGGAGAAACAATGGTCGACACCCTGAAATCATAGTCGTTGTTGAGGATGCTCGTGGAAAATCGTCCGTCTTGAGGCAGCCGTTGTTCGGCAATATCCATGTCGGCCTTCATCTTGAGGCTGGCGATGATCCTGCTGAAATTCGCGGGAAGGGACAACACAGACGTCATCACGCCGTCTATGCGGAAAGAAATATTGGTGGCTTTCTCCATGGGTCGGACATGAATATCCGTAGTGCGCATCTTCACCGCCAGGTGGAGAATGTGACGAACCAAAGTATCCATGCCCCTGGCCATCTCCGTGTCGTGGGCAAGAAGGTTCACCTCGGTTTCGATCAGTTTTTCAATAGGATTTTCTACGAGGTAGTAAAACTTGTTGATGGCATTAAGGATCTTTGTCCGTTCGGAGAGATAAAACTTAGGCTTCAACCCACTGTTTCTGCTGATCAGCTGGGAAAGGTCCGAGTTTAAGGCGAAAACCGACGCCACCTTTAGATACCCGTCTTCCACGGCAATGGGAAGAAAGGCGTGGTTTAGACAAAGGTTCTTATTGAACAGCTTGAGCACATCTTCTGCCGGTAAGACCTCGTCTACATCCAGGTATGGAATTCCTTCCTGCTCGGACAGCGTCGTGGCGACATCATATTCCGTGATGAAGCAGAGTCGTACAAGGATCTCACCTATTTTCTCTTTCGTGATTTTCTGGTCCTGAATGGCAAACTTGATATGGTCCTCGGTGATAATGCCCTTTTCCTTGAGAAGTTCGCCCAAAGGCTTTCTTTTGTTCTCATCACTCATGAGTGGCTCTACCCCCTGGCGTGACATAACAGAAAGAGGGTCCTTTCATCGGGGAAACCGGTGACGGTCAGACCCGTGTTTTCCTGAAATTCATTGACGGCTGTCATGAGCTTTGGCCCCACAATGCCATCCAGGTTGAAATCATATAATTCAATGCCCATCAGAAGCTCTTCCAGCGTTCGAATCTCTTCTCCTTGATAGCCCAGATAGAACTTCGCTATATGAATCTCCGGCTTCCAGAAAAGCACATAGCTTTCTTTGCCTGTTCGGTCAGAAAAGAAATGCAGCGTGCCATAGTCATGCTTGATCTCATCCGGCATGGTATCAACCTGCACCATTTGATATCCCGTTTCTGCAAATATAGCGTCCGCTACGTCATGAAGCCGGTCTTTTCCCATGGCCTCAAAGAAGGCTCTGCCAAAATCCGATAGGCCATAGGCCTCCAGAAAATCTGAGACGGCATCCGGAATGACAGGCCCTGTTCCTGCTTCCTGAGCAAAGGCTTGCGTCTCATGAAAAGCGGCAATCCCGGGTTGGCCGGCGGCCGCCTCGGTTTGTGGCAGCACCCCGCTGTCCTGCGCCATGTTGCTGTGGATGGACGGATTGCCATGATCCGTTGCTTTAGACCAGGGGACCTTGAAGAATATGCCGGGAAACAGGGCTCCCGCAGCTACATACAAAACCAGTGTGGCCAACAGACCCCAGGCCAGAGGCCTCTTGATGTACAGGGCTTCCTTAGGATGTAAATCTCTCTGGGCCTCGTTCACAATCTTGCGCTTGATTTCCGCGGCGTCATGCAGAAACGCCACATAAAGGCATCTTTCCATCAGGATATTTAGCCGCCTGAAATTTCCTCCGGTGAGCCTGTGAAGTCGGGGGATGGCATTGTCCGCTACGCTGATCTTGCCCGTGTTACCGGCCATGTAGAGTTTAAACATGGTGTAACCTCTCAGTTCCTCATGACTCAGCGGCCTTGCTTCCTCACTGATCATGACCCGGCTTTTCAGTTGTCGAAGCTCGGGGGAGTTCAACTTGTCCATGAGTTCCGGTTGGCCGATGAGCAAGATCTGCACCAGCTTCTCCTGGTCCGTTTCCAGATTGGAGATCATCCGGACAAGCTCCAGGCTCTTCTCGTTGAGGTTCTGCGCGTCGTCAATAATGATGGCGCAATTTTTTCCTTCGCGATTCCGGCTCAACAAGAAATCATTGAGGACTTTCATTTGTTCGCTAAGGATCAAATCGTCAACAAACAGGCCGAAATCCCGGTTGATTTCTCTTAACAGCTCTGTTTCCTGATAGAAGGTATGAAAGACCAGGCAGGTCTCCACACCTTTGTCTTCAAGTATGTTGATGACCTTCCGACTGATGGTTGTCTTGCCCAGCCCGACCTCGCCGGTAAAGACCATAAACCCCTTGCGGGTGAGGATCCCGTGGACGATCTCTTTCACCACACGATCTATGTGTTCGCATACATAAAAATTGTCCACATCCGGCACAACAGGAAAAGGATTATGCCTTAAGCCAAAATAGTCCAGGTACTTCAATTCCGCGTTGAGTCCGTCTGTCTTCATAATTTCACCACCCCCACGTAGCTCACGCCATCTTGGCTGCGCTGGCCTGTAAACCGTCCCTTTTCTTGCGCCGCCTTAGCGTCCATCCATTGGTCCATCTTCATGAATGTCCTTTCAGAGATGCCGTAGAGAATCATTCTATTAGAAAAGCAGAGCAGGAAGACGTCTTCTTCCGGCCATCCCCATCGTTTGAGGCGATAAATATAGGCCCGTCTCGTGTTGGACAACGGAGGAGGCGTTCCTTTGGCGCCCATGAATTCTATCAGGCGGTCCATATACACCACATGGTTCGCCCCTGAAAAGTCCGGCCACCGGCCACCTTCCTGGTTGAACCGCTGCAAAGCGACCTCCCACTTCAGCAGAAAATCTTTGTGCAACCGGGTCTCAAGAGAAGCATTGATCAGCCCGATACCCGCCCAGAGGGTCAGGGCCCCAAACCCCACGTAAAGAACCCTGGATGCGAGTCGGTCAACGGCCCTCCCTGAGACAGGCATTACCCTCCTGTCTCCCGAATGAGTTCCGGGATGAGGGTATTGGATTGATAGATCTCCCGCAACATGGCCAACCGCTTGCGAGCCTCGGGCAGTCGATGCGTCCTGATCTCGATAATGGCCATGTTGATGCCCGCCTCCAGATCCTCCTTGTCTTTTTCCAGGACCTTCGTCAACAGGCGGGCGGCCGACTCATAGTCTCCTTGACGCATTTGCCAGACTGCCCTGAGTTTCAGCAGGTAAGCGTTTTGTTCCCCTTTGAGTTCCGCCAATTGATCGATGAGTGTTTTGGAACGGGCCATATTCCCGTCAACCATCGATTTTTCTATCTTCGAAACGACGCGGCCCACCCTGGTCGCCTTTTCCAGATTCACCCGATAAATACGTTCTACCTGCTGGACCTTTTTCTCCTTTGCGGTCAAGGGCGCCACCGGTATGAGGCCTGCCACGGCAGGGCGATCCCTGTGTAAACAGGCTGACAGCACCGGCTCCTTTTCCCCTTGCGGGCTGGCGGAAGGCGTCGTCTCGCCGCCCCGGGCAACACTGGGTGCCGGGGGGGGGCTTTCACCAGGCTGAAAGGTGATCGTTCTTTGCTCCACGACCCCTGCGCCGCCGTCAGTCTTCGTTGGCTCCTCGCCCGATGCACGGGCGTAGCTGACGTGAACGTTGTCTGCCCGCGGTGCGTCATGAACGAGACCGTCTTCAGTCAATAACCCTGAGCCTGCTTGTGCTTGCGGGCTTTTCTCCTCGGAAACGCCAGGCACCCCCTCCCCGGTGTCATGGCCTGTCATGTCCCGCGCCCCTGGCAAGGGCGACCGACCCGAGGCCCGTTCAATGTCTCCCGGCGGTTCCTCAAGGCTTATTTGAGATTGGGGAGGTAAGTACTGTAGTTTCGAGGCCAGAGGAGAAGGTGTCTTTTTTAAATTTGACGAAGGCAGGTACAGTCTCCCGGGTTTTGCCTCCTCCACGGGAACGTCTGCCGGCGGCTGAGGCACCTCCTGAACGGGGCTGCTCGCGCGGGCATCGACAGGTGCTTCCGGGCTGGTTGACTCTTTGCCTGCCTGATCCTTAGGCCTTCCATCAACGGCCGCATAGAGGGTCGGTTCTGTCTCCGACAACATGAGCCGTTTGTGGTTGTCCGAAAAAAATCTGCCAAGCAACTTGCCTCCATAGGTAAAATAAAGGGCTGAGAGGACAAGCAAGAGGGCCAGAGCAAGGACCCCGAGGGGTGAAATCAGCATTTTGGGAAGGGAATAGACATTTCTACTCCTCTTCAGCCCGCGCGCTCCCTCTTCCTCACCCGGGGAAGGGCTCCCGGCCTTTTCCAGTGTTTTGAAAATAACGCTCATGGCCAAAATGCATTAAGAATAGTTGAACCGCAAAAGCGAGCGCATTCCCCGTAGCTTGCTGCGGGGTCAGCGAGCGTATCTAAAAAGATCAGCGTTCCTTACGGTCGAAGATTCCCTGTGCCGATTTATCGGGACTGCACGGAGCTTCCATCAGACCATGGAAACACTTAGAATAATGACCAGCTCCCGGGTGTCGTTCCTGCTGGTTTCATTTTTGAAAAGATACCCGAGCCCGGGAATGGCCGAAAGAAAAGGAACGCCTTTTTTCGATGTCTGACGACGTTTGTCTATGAGACCGCCCAGGACAACCACATCGCCGCTGTTGATCCCGATGGTGGTGCTGATCTCCCTGATGCTCACCACGGGCAGGGAGATGCTCTCGGTGCCCGTGGCCGTGACAGCCTCCGGCTTGATGCTCTCCGGATCCACGTCGCTTATGATCGGATTAATCAGCAGGGTGATTTTCCCGTTGCCTTCAATGAAGGGAATCACGCCAAGAATGAGACCGTCAAACACCGTGGACACTTCTACATCCGTGGTTTCTTCCACGCCGGAATCGCGGTCCAGTCTGGTCGTGCTTACGCTTTTCTTGTAAGTGTACGAGGTGCCTACGCTGATGATCGCCGGCCTGCCGTGCTTGGAACGGATGCTGGGGTTGGAGACCACCTTGCTATCGCCAAAGGTTCTCAGGGCATCTATGGCGGCATCAATCGAAAATTCGTTGTGGATGCCGCTCAGGACCAAACCGCCTCCCAGGGACCATGACGCATTCTCCACCCTGCTCGCCGAGCCTATCTGGTCCCGCAGGACACCCCAGTCTATCCCATAAGAATACTGATCCGACAGGCTGACCTCAATGACCCTGGCCTCGATGAGTATTTGCCTGGCCAGTGTTTCTCTCAAGTGGTTGATTAAGCTTGAAACAGAACGAATTACTGCGGGGATGTCTTTGATATACAGACTCCCAGATGATCTGTTCAGAGAATATTTTCCTCCCTTAGACAGCATCCCCTTGGTCATCTCCTCCACGAGAGTATAGGGGTTGCTCTTGTTGGCGCCCTTGCCCGAGAGCTTGAAATTTCCAGAAAGCCCTTTCACTTGTTCTGTTTCCCCGGCCCCAAGCACATCACCGCCCACATCAAAGGTGGCATCGACATCCGCATCCAGGAAGTTCAGCTTAAATATCCTCTCCTCATAGGGTTTAATACGGATGACATTCTGCTTGACCTCATAGAAGAGGTCAAAGGTGCCGAGAATCTCTTTCAAGACGGTGGAAGCCGAGACATTTTCAAGATTCAGCGTGACCAGACGCTTTTCCTCAGACAGACTGGGATCGATGATGAGATTCATGCCCACGGCCTGGGCCAGGGAATAGAGGACGAGTTGCAGATCTTCATCGACCATGGAAAAGGAAACGACTTGATCCTCCAGGGGGTCGTACTCGGGCATCATCGGCTCTACTTCCACGGCCCGGGCCGCCTCTTTCTGCAGGTTCTTCCTCAATCCCTCTTGGAGGGTCGTCAGTGCCTCTGATTCAGCCTCTGTTTGTTTGGGAATGGATTCGGGAGGCAGCGGTTTTGGTCCGAGAACCGAGGAAGGACCCAAGGAACAGCCAGCCAGAAGAAAGGACAGCATGAGAGCCACCAATGTATTTCGTCTTTTCACGCTTTTTCTCCAGTCTCCTTTTCGTCCCCTGGTGTGACCTTTTTGGCAACAGGGATCCAGCGCCTGATGCCGTGCTTGTTCACCAGGACCCGATCCGGCTCTACGGTAATGATCCGAGCGCCATCCGGAAGGACCGAGCCTTGCTCGTAAAAAACCCCATCAATGACACAAAAGCCTTTCGTGCCGGCGGAGAAGGCCAGGCTGAGAGAATAATCCATCTCCGGCGACACGGGCCTTTGCCTGCCCTGTGCTTGATACCGAGGTTTCTTTATCGGCTCATAGCCGAACAAGGTAAGATTGACGCCGCTGGGATCCGAATCCGGGGGATGGGCCAGGCTGGGCAATTGACTGTCCAGTCGATCAATCTCCTTGATGACGCCGGGAGGAGGTGCGGACCCGTTCATGAGCGGTTTCCATCCAAACGCAGGCCGAACGCCCTCTCCTTTCGCCAAGGTCTGAATGGCATGCAAGGCAACCGCCCCGGAGGCAAGCGCCATGACCATGAACGCCACAAGTGCCTGATGTTTTCTTTTCATCGGATCTCTTTGGTCAAGCGAGTCAAAAACTCTGACTCTCGGATGTCTGTATCAAACTTGCTTTCAGCCAGGGTGTATCCCCTTTGCGTCAAGGTTTTTGTGAATTCTTCATACCCCAGGTACGCCGAGTCAAAAGCGGTTTTTGCCTTTCCGAAGATCTCTATATTCACCGCCTCCTCAGCGTAATCCACCTTCAGGACATCGACGGACATCGCCTTTGGCAGCGCCTCTGAGATGTCATTCAGCACGCTCTTGTAGGAGGGCAGTTTACGATAGCGTATCAGGTCCCTGGCAAAGGCGAGGGTCTCTTTGTAGGGTATCTCTTCCATGGGCGCCTCATGTTCCATCCTGACAACCTCCCCTTGCGCCGCAGCCAACTGCCGTCCCAATAGATCCGCCTTCTGAGCAAACCAGAAGTATCCCACGATGCACAGCAGGGCGGCCAAGGCAAGAATGGCGTTTAGAGATGGAAGGCACTGCCGACTATAGTAAGCACTCTTCTCCGAGGGGGGCGATATCGCCTTTAGGCTCGACTGCATGTCCAGGGCCTTCAAAAAAGAGACAAGGTGCTCCTGTCCGTTATAGGAAAGTTTTTCTTCCTCCATGGAAAGGATTTCCCGCTCCATATCATCCGACCACTCCGGCTCGGCTCCGCTGTCTATCCAATTGAGCAAAAGAACCCTGTCCACCTTCATCCTGTGTTCGGCCTCCGCCGCCGTCATGTCTGTCTTGACCATGTTCCACAGGGCCGAGAGCTGTTCTTCACTGGTATCAAAGGCCACGCACCGGTTGGCGTAGAGGACGGCCTTGCCGGTGCCGATGAGCAAGTCTGCAAATCGACCGTGTCGGAAGACAACAGCCACTGGTTTTGGGTGGCGCATGCGTCTTAAGACCCCTTGGAGCACTGAAAAAAGAGGGAACAACAGGACGCTGTCTTCATGGGCCTTGATCTCGTCTAGATATCGGTGGTAAAGCCGCGCAGGAACAGCTGTGAAGAAGATGTCCGTGGTGTTCTTGTCCTTTTTCCTCTTGTCGTGGCTGATCACGAAGATCGGCTCATCGAACTCGCCGGTCTCCTGCAATTTTTTCCGGACCATGACCTCCGCATACTTCGCCGGTGTCTCTACCGTCATGGTTCTGGAGATCGCCGACTCCAAATCGGAAATGAACCAGGTGTCTCCCTGCACGTCTTTCACGTTACTGATCTGCTCCAGCTCTTCGCCGGAACGACGATAGACGACCCCATCGAGTTCAATGACATATTGCCTTGGATTGCTTCCCATCATCTGCGGTTCACCACAAAGGCGCCTTTGAGCGTTAGCAAGACATCCCCCGTCCTGGTGTCAGGAGAATCACCGGAAACGGCCGAGGCCGTTTTTGGCGGAGCCTTGACGTCAGGTTCGATGTTGGCCCTGACATGAAGCATGATCGGCTTGAAATAATAGCTCGAAGAATTGGCCGTTTGCCTCAGGATCTGTTCCGCCTCTGCAAAGGGAACAGGTTCCTCGATGTTCACATTGTAATAGGCCCACCCATCCCTTTTCACCCCTGCGGATCTGGCCCGATCAACAAACCCCTTTATCCGGTTGAGGGTGCTTTGCTTTTGTGCCAGGGCTCTCTGGTGCTCGGTCAGCAATCGCGTCTGCCGGGTGGTTGCGCGCAACTTGTCCTGATTCAAAGTGTACCTGTGGTAGGCCGTCAGGAAAAAATGGGCGGACAGGAAAAAAAAGACCGCAAGCGCTCCTGCAATGATGTGGGGTCTCAGGATTTTAATCGTAACTGCTCCTTAGAATATATACCGCCATCTTGAACAGCCCTCTTCGCAGGCCTGTCTGTTGGTTAGAGAGGCTCTTTTTTTGGCACCCTTAGAATGCGAGTCTGAAGACGCCAGCGGCATTGGCCGTGGGTGCCGTCTGAGCGCTGGGCCAGACAGCCGGAGCCAAAGGATCCGCCGTGGAATCAGGAACATACAGGAAATCCCCGGCGTCGCCGCTGTTCTCTCCGTCAACCATTCTGTCGGTGGCAACCCCCAGTTCATTGGGAACGCCTGCGATGCGAATGTAGTTTCCCTGAGCTGTGCGGTAATCAAAGGCGATGGTAAGGGTATTGTTTCTGCCTGTTGAATCCGTATAGGTCCTGACCAATCGGCTGCCCGTAGGTCCGGCGCCGGGTGGTTCTATCCCCACCGCCTGGAGTTGAGAAACAAGATTGGCCTCCGTTGTAGCGGGGTCGCAGTGCCCGTCCCGGGCGCCGGTATTGCCGGCCGTATTCGTATCTCCGAGGACCCAGCCCGTGCGGTCATAATAGGCGTCATAGGCCAACTTCCAGGTGGCCATGTACTTTGAATAGAGTTGCTTCATCTCCGCACTCCGCACCAGGTCTTTGCCCTTGACCACGGCGCCGATAATGATGCCGATGATGATCAACACAATGGCCATTTCTATGAGCGTAAAGCCCTTGTTGTTTGCAAACATTCCCATTCCCTTGCCGAGTCTTGCCCTTGCTCGCTTCATTTGTCGCCTCCTCAAGGTGGATTGCTGCGAACCAATGGTTCCCAAATTGGAAGCATTAACAGCAATTACCATGCCAGACAAAGGCATGGTGCGGAGTGGACAAAGGGCATCAAGATTGCTATCTGTTTACAAACCTATCTTGCCGGGGGACTTCGTTTGAAAGCCAGTCCAAATAGAACAACATTGCATGACCTTGGTGAGGCCGGTATCATCCGGCGGATCCAGGAGCACGGACCCGCCCGACCTGCCTCTCACATCAGAAAGGGGATGGGTGATGACTGTGCCGTCCTGGAAACAGGAGGAAAAAGGCTCCTCCTGGTCACCACGGACACCCTGATTGAAGGGGTTCACTTCACGGACCAGACCCTTTTGCCGGAGGCCCTGGGGTGGAAGTCGCTTGCCGTCAATATCAGCGACATGGCGGCCATGGGAGGGACCCCGCACACGGCATTTCTGTCTATCGCGCTGAAGCCGGAGTCAACAATCCGCTTCCTGGAATCTTTCATGGTCGGGTTCAAGACCCTGGCTGATGAGACCGCCATTGTCCTGGCCGGAGGTGATACGGTGCAAAGCCCTTCTTTTTCGGTCATCACCATAGCGCTCCTGGGAGACTGCGCGCCGGAAAACGTGGTGTACCGCTCCGGAGCCAGGGTGGGTGATAACCTGTGGGTGACCGGCCCGCTGGGCAATGCAGCCGGAGGGCTCTTCCTGCTGCGGGAGGGGTCGTCTTTCGAACCTTCCGGATACGAGGCCCTGATCCAGGCCCACCAGAGACCCATGCCCCGCCTGAAGGTGGGAAAGGCCCTGGGACAAAGTGGCCTCGTACACGCCATGATCGACATCTCGGACGGCGTGGCCAAGGACCTCGGCCACATCTGCGAGCAGAGCAACACCGGGGCATTGCTCCAGACCACATCCATACCCATGACCGACGCGTTGCTGCGGTTGGCGGCCCATGTAAGGAGAAGGCCCCTCGACTGGGCCCTCCACGGCGGAGAGGACTATGAGCTGCTCTTTACGGCGTCGTCTTCGGACGAAGACAAGATTGTGTCCCTCGTGACAAAGATCTCAGGCGCACCGCCGGCCAAAATAGGAACCATGATCCGGGAAGACGGCATCTGGCTCGAAACGGAAGCGGGCAGAAGACGCCTCCGACCAGGGGGGTACGTGCATTTTTCCTGATAAACAAGGTGTCAACTTATTGACGCTGCGCGGATTTTTGCTTGACGAGGCCTTGTGGCTTCTCTAATAGGAATGGATGCTTTTTCTCTACTGTTTTGCGCTTTGAAGAACAGGGATATGGTCCAGGCCTCTTTTAGCTTGGTCTAAACCGGTTTTTGATCCATCTAACGCTCGCTCCAGGGGCCTTGAAAACTCGCCCTTTGGGCTCAGACAGTTCAAGGCCCTGACCTTACGCTTCGCCAAGATGGATGGGCAAAAACCGTTTTAATGACCGCTCAAACAAGCCTGGACCATTCCCTTTTCTTGGCTCAATGAAAGTTTTAGGGAGGCGTGTCCGGCGTTTCAAAGCTCTTAAGAGTTACCAGTGATCTTGCTTGCGAGGAGGTCAGCTCATGGATTGCATCTTCTGTAAGATTGTCAGCGGTGAGATTCCCTCTGTAAAGGTCTATGAGGATGACAGCGCGATTGCCTTCATGGATATCAATCCCTTAAATGACGGCCACGTCCTCATCATTCCGAAGGCCCACGCGGCCACTATCAATGAAATCACGCAATCCGATTTTGTGGCTGTCATGTCTGCCACCCATAAACTGGCGGCCGCTGTTCAGAAGGCCCTGAATCCCGAGGGAATCAATCTCATGCAGCTCAATGGCAGGGCCGCCAACCAGGTGGTGCCGCATCTTCATGTACACATCGTGCCGCGCTGGTCGGGCGATGGGCTTTCCATCTGCAAGTGGGAGCCGATGGCAGGAAACATGGAAAAGATCGAGGATGTAGCGGAACGGATTCGATCTGAAGTGGAGAATTGAAAATCATGAATCGTGTCAGCAAATAACCATGCATTCCATTCTAGACGCCATAGGCAACACCCCCCTGGTTGAAATCAAGCGGCTCAACCCCAACCCCAATGTCACTCTCCTGGCCAAGCTCGAGTGTTTCAACCCCGGTGGTTCCATAAAGGATCGTATTGCCAAGGCCATGATCGAAGCGGGGGAGGCATCCGGGGCCTTGACACCGGACAAAATCGTGCTGGAAGCCACCAGCGGTAATACAGGCATCGGCCTGGCCCTGGTGTGCGCTGTGAAGGGCTACCGCCTGGTCTTGACCATGTCTGAATCCGCCAGCGTGGAACGCCGCAAGATCCTTCAGGCCATGGGGGCTGAAATCCGCCTCACACCCGCTCATCTCGGAACCGACGGGGCCATCGAGGAGGCCTATCGCTTAGCCCGCGAGCACCCTGACACCTATTTTATCACCGATCAGTTCAACAATGAGGCCAACTGGCGGGCGCATTACGAAGGCACTGGCCGCGAAATCTGGGAACAAACGCATGGCGCCGTCACCATGCTCGTGGCAACCATGGGGACCACGGGATCCCTGATGGGGGCATCAAGGCGTTTGAAGGAATATAATCCGAGCATTCAGATTGTGGGCGTTGAACCCTATCTGGGTCACAGGATTCAGGGCCTCAAAAACATGAAGGAGTCCTATCAACCTGAAATATACGACAAGACGCGTCTGGACAAAAAGTTGAATGTGGATGACGAGGCGGCCTTTGAAATGGCCCGCCAACTGGCCGGCAAAGAAGGCCTGTTCGTGGGGATGAGTTCCGGGGCCGCCATGGCCATAGCACTGGAGGAGGTCAGGGCCTTGGCCGAGGGCGTGGTGGTGGTGATCTTGCCCGATGGCGGCGAGCGCTATTTGAGCACCCCGCTCTTTGCCGTGCGAGAACAAACCAATCTGAGGTTTTACAATACCCTGACCCGCACCAAGACGCCCTTCGAACCCCTTCGTTCCGGCAAGGTCTCCATCTATTCGTGCGGCCCAACGGTCCATGATCGCATGCACATTGACGAGTGTCGCCGTTTTGTCGTGGCCGATCTCCTTCGCCGGTATCTGGCATACAAGGGCTATGCGGTGACCCATGTGGTGAACATCACGGACATGGATGACAAGACGATCCAGGGGTCTGAAAAGGCCGGCATGGAGCTCAAACCCTTTACGGATCAGTACGTCCAGGCCTTTTTCGACGACATGGCAGCCCTCGGTGTGAAACCCGCAACACGGTATCCCAGGGCGAGTGAACATATTGACGATATGGTGGCGCTCACCGGACGGCTGTTGGAAAAGGGCTTTGCCTACGAGAAACTCCAGTCCGTCTATTTTGACATCTCCAGGTTCGCGGATTACGGCAAACTCTCCGGCATTGATCTCGATAAGATCAGGCTCGGCTCCACCGTGGACCTGGACGAGTATGAAAAGGCGAATCCAAGGGATTTTACCCTCCTTAAGCGGGCCAAACTTCCTGAACTCAGGCGGGGCATCTACACCAAAACCGAATGGGGCAACGTCAGGCCGAGCTGGCACATCGAGTCCGTCGCCATGGCCATGAAATACCTTGGGGAAACCTTTGACATTTATACGAGCAGCCGCGATCTCATGTTTCCCCACCATGAAAACGAGATAGCCGTCAGCAGCGCCCTGACCGGAAAACCGCTGACGCGTTGTTGGATGCACAGCGAGCTCGTGCTGTCCAGCAGAAAGAAGCCTGAAGCAGGCGCGCGCATGCCCTATGTTCGAGACCTGTTGGACCAGGGATACAGTGGCCGGGCGATTCGATATTGGCTGCTTTCCCACTATTACCGTAAACCGTTGCATTTTTCCTTTGAAGCACTCGATCAAGCAGGCGCTGCGATCCGCAGGCTCGATGAATGCATCTGCCTGTTAAACAGGGTGGAACGCGGGCACCCTTACAGTGAGATGGACCAGCTTCTTTACGATATCAAGACGGGTTTTACGGATGCCATGGATGACGACCTGGATATCCCTTCCGCCCTGGCCTCTGTTTTCATGATCGTCAGAAAGATCAATGGGCTAGTGACGCATCAAGAGATGGATCAAGGGGGTGCAAGGCGCATCAAGGACGCGTTTAGACGGATCGATGAGGCGCTAAATGTCTTTGATTTTGAAGAGCCGGCACCAGATGCCCAGGTTCAGGAACTCATCCGCCAACGAGAAGAGGCCAGGCAGATGAAAGACTGGCCCCGAGCCGACGAAATCAGGGACCGCCTCAGGGCCATGGGAGTAGAGGTTAAAGACAATAAAATTTCATAATATGATCTCCAAACCCAAAAGCCAATCCTTGTCTCTGATCTATTTCCCCTTTACGATCATAGCACCTTCACTGGTGGAGGCCTTATCGCCTTACTTCGGTCGTGTGATCGTCTATCGACCGGTGGGTTCCCCAGCCATGGAGGGTTCTCAGCGCTGGATAACCCGAGGGTTCCTGGAAATTCGTGTCCCTTTTCAAGAGGTCATAGACAAGAAGGCCCTGATGGCCGAACTGGAGCAATGGAGAACGTGGGGTCTTTTGAATCAGGGGGTCGACACGGCCTATTTGAAAGCGACAGGCGGGCAGATGGCCCCGGTTCATCCCATGGTCCCGGAAATCGCGTCTGAAATCAGGGGGACCGCCGGCAAGACCAGCCAGGAGTCCAAGGGCGGGAACCTGGCATGCCAGTTGTTTTTGCACCTGGCCCAAGACTTTGACCGTCAGTCGCGCGAATTAGGGGAGCAACTGAAGGGATTCAAGGTGCAGCAGCAAGCCTTGCAGGCCCTCTTTCGTGTGGATAGGCCCGAAGAAGGCGAAGAGCCGATTTCTTCGGAGCCGTTCCCGGAATCGAATGAAGACTTGGGCGGTTTGATGATCGAAAACCGATTGCTTGCCTGGAACCACCTGTTTCAGGAAGACCCTCATGAATCCGGTCCCCGCCTTACCGACTCGCCTGAAGCCCATGCCCGGTTCCTCGATCTGGCGCAAGAAAACATCCCCTTGTTGCAGTTTGACCTCCCATGCACTCCGCCCCCGCCCAACAACCTCCCATGGACAGATCCTCTGGGAAAGCTCTTTCATTCGGTGCTCACGACACCTTGGAACGCGCCGCTCCGACAGAGAATCGACGGCACTGCACGTGACATAGAGGCGATGATGGAAAGCTGGAGAAAATCCGTTACAAGGCCTGGTGAGAAGACGATGTCTTTCCATTGGCACGTGCTGCCTAACCAACCCTCTTGCGGTGTGCCGAAACAGCGACGGGGGCTTGACGGTGGTGAGGCGCTGCGCTCGACTCGGAATACCCTCGTGGGCCTTGTTGAACATGGGCTGCGGTGACGAAGGCGCAAGAAGCCTTTAGTCGGTGGGGAAAGACATTTCACGACGAATGACTCAAAAAAATACTGGACCCTATGAAGAAGACTTGACGATCCGGGGTAATTGATGTAATAAGTCCATTCCGAAACTTGGGAAGTCGGTATCAAGACATCGGTTTGCATGTAGAACGTATTGAAAAAGGATGAGAAAGGAGGGGTTAGCCCATGTTCACACCGACTGTGGATAAGGAAAAGTGCACCGGCTGTGGGGAATGTGTCGAGGTCTGTCCTGTGGAGGTTTTCGAACTGCAAGACGAAAAATCCGAACCTGTCAATGCAGAAGAGTGCCTAGGCTGTGAAAGCTGCGTTGAGGTTTGTGAGCAGCAAGCCATTACTGTCGAAGAAACATAATTGTCATTCCGGCTACTGGTGTCTGGTCCTTGATGCCGATGGGCTTCGCATCAAGGACCAGTCTCCGGCCTCTGCTCTTCAAGTATCCGTTACGGCCCTATTCCCACCCTTTGCCATCACATCATCAACCCTTTTGCCGCAGGAGCCATGAAACATGTTTATGATTCCTCGCTTCCTCAGAAGATTTGAGCAACCCGCATTGCATGGAGTACAATCATGATCGAAAAGATAGGAGTTATGGGGGCCGGCCAGATGGGTGCAGGGATTGCCCAGGTAGCTGCCATGAACGGATTTTCGGTGATCCTGAATGACGTCAAGGACGTGTTTCTGGACCACGCCATGGAACGTATTCAGAAAAGCCTTTCGACCCTCGTCAGAAAAGAGCGCATCAGTGAAGAACAAAAAAAAGCGGCTCTGGAACGCCTACAAACCACATGTGAAATCAAGCCATTCGAGGCTGCAGACTTTGTCGTGGAGGCCGTCATTGAAAACCAGGACTTGAAACTGGAGGTTTTCAGGCAACTCGACGAGCACTGCCGACCCAACGTCGTCCTGGCAAGTAATACGTCTTCCATTCCCATCACACGCATTGCAGCGGCCACGAAACGGCCCGCCGACGTCATCGGGATGCACTTCATGAACCCCGTGCCTCTCATGAAATTGGTTGAAATCATCCGCGGGTTGGCCACATCTGACGAAACCTTTGAGACGACCAAGAACCTGGCTGTGAAGCTGAAGAAAATCCCGGTGGCAGCCAACGATTCCCCGGGCTTCATATCCAACCGCATCCTCCTGCCCATGATCAATGAGGCTGTCTTCGCCCTGCACGAAGGGGTAGGAACAGCCGAGGCCATCGACTCTGTCATGAAGCTGGGGATGAATCATCCTATGGGACCCCTGGCACTGGCCGATCTAATCGGCCTGGATACGTGCCTATCCATCCTGGAAGTCCTCCACGAAGGCTTTGGAGATCCCAAGTATCGACCCTGTCCCCTACTCAGAAAGTATGTAGATGCCGGGTATCTGGGCCGAAAAACAGGAAGGGGTTTTTACGCCTACTGAAACTTAATGCATTACCACCTGTTCTCCACACCATTCGGACACGGGGCCATCCTCTTTGAAGGCCCCCCTCTGCTCATCAAGCGGATCCTCTTACCCCATGCCGGCAGCAACCTCCTCAAAGGGCGCATACAACACGCTGGCCCGGCCACGGCAGGACACACACCAGAAATTCTTGGCCTCTGTCGGGATATTCAGGCCTATTTTCACGGGGCCCCTGTACAGTCCCCCTGGAAGATCCTGGACTTGAGTGGCTTGACCCCCTTACAACGGTTGGTGTTGAAAGCTGTGGCGACCGTTGCCCACGGAAAAACCCGGACCTATGGCCAGATAGCCGCACAAATCGGACGCCCGAGGGCCTGTCGATTTGTTGGGACAACGCTTGCACGCAACCCCTTCCCAGTGGTCATCCCATGCCACCGGATCGTTCGGGCGGACGGGTCTCCAGGCGGCTTTGCTGGGGGGACAGAACTGAAGAGACGCATGCTGGCCCTGGAAGAGCGGTCTCGCTGTCGCCCCCACGGTTCGTGAAGAGCCCCTCATGGGCCAGCGCCTCAACTCATTACGGCGAGACCAGATCCCCGTGCGACAAACGCCGGGACAATCCTTCCGTTTCCATAGTCTATTGGAAACGTTGCGGAAATTGTGTTTGACACATGTGACATATTCTGGCAAAGTCGTAACGACTCAGGTGGTTAGACTGAAGGTGGGAAGCCTTTAGGCACGAACCATGATGGCTTCGTAGAAAGTCGATTTGACTCACTGCGTAGACATTTTGGGCATTTGAACTGACTGACAAGGTAACGGTATTGATAGCGCGGGCTCGCGCTACAAGCCGGGGGCCTTTGGTCTAAAGGCTTCTACCTCCAGCCTTCTACCTAACCACCTGAGTACTGACAACTTGACCCGTCCGCTTCTTTGACGGCAACTGCACATCGAGAGACCTTTGCATAACCGCTTTGAGCTACCATTATGAGCTTTTTGGGGTACCCGCCCGGGCGAAGTGAACGGCCCACGTCAGTGGGCAAATCCTAAACTGTTTGAGGCCCTTGGGCGAGTTTTTAGGGTTAGTTCGCGAGCCCATGGACGGGTCAAAAGGCTCATACAAACGAGTGAGAAGGGGTTATGCAAAGGTCTCTCGAGACCGTTGAAAAGCTTGTTTCAAGGACCCTATGGCACGCATATGGCCCATCGGTGGAGGAAAGGGAGGATCGGGCAAGAGCCTTTTCGTGGCCGGTCTTGGTAGTTATCTGGCCAAGGCAGGTAAAGAGACCCTCCTGGTGGATGCGGACCTGGGCGGGGCTAACCTGCATACGGTCATCGGCATACCCCATCCCGCAAGGACCCTCTCGGCTTTTATCAACAGGCAGGTTCATACCCTTGAGGAAACAATCATTGAAACCGGCCACCCCAATCTGTTTCTTATCGGCGGCGCCCGGGATTCCCTGGAAATCGCCAACCTGCCATATGCTCAGAAAGTGAGGCTCCTTCGGGCCATCTATAAGCTCCCGTATGAATACATCCTCTTGGACCTGGGGGCGGGCACCTCTTTCAATACCCTCGACTTCTTCTTATTGTCCAACTGCGGTATTTTTGTCACCACGCCTGAGCCCACCTCTGTTGAGAATACGTACCACTTTGTCCGATCTGCCTATATCCGCAAGATAAAGCAGGTCCTTACACAGGAACAGCTTCGCGCCTTCCGTCAGCATCCGAAGGCCCCATGGAAACGCCCAGCAGTTCTTGTGGACATGCTCCGGCAGGAGGCACCGGAAGGGGCCGCGTCCTTGGAAAAGGCCCTGAAGGCGTTTCGCTTTAAGCTGGTACTCAATCAGTTTCGACAGCACGACGATGTGAGGCTCGGCCTTCAAATATGCAAGGTGTGCGAAAAACATCTCGGACTGCAGATGCATTTCCTGGGAAACATCCGCTTTGATGACCGCGTCCACTATGCCGTATGCCAGAAGGTCTCGTTTGTGGATAAATACCCATACACACAAGCGGCCCTCGATCTTCGAGCCATTTCCCAGACCATTCTCGGCATGGAAGGCTATCAGGCCAAGACGGGACCCAAGAAAGCAATCGCTTCAAGCCCTTCACCACAAGGAACGGATTAAGAGAGCCGTGAAGCCTTTTGACCAACAGAATCATTATGAAGTCTTCGACGTGCCGCCAGATGCGACACCCTTCGAGATCCGTCAGGCCTATAAAGCGAGCCTGGAGATCTATGGAGATGACGCCATGGCCACCTATTCGTTCTTCTCTGAGTCCGAAAGGAAGAAAATTCTTTGCCGGCTCGAAGGGGCCTTTGTCACCTTGATGAATCAAAAAAGTCGCGCCGAATATGATCAGACACTCATAGGAGGCGGAGACTTGGAAGAAGGCGCCCGATACAAGGGGGTCCCGAGAAAACCGATTCCCCTCTTCGAATTGAAGTCCTCCCGTGGGATCAAGCATGTCACATCCGGCCCATCGAGACCGCAACCGCTCGAACCGTCCGTCATGCCTCTCGTCCACGAACTCCTCGCCCACCAGGAGATCACAGGAAACGACCTGAAGAAGATCAGGACCGAGCTCGGGGTGTCATTGGACCGTATTGCCCATGAGACCAAGGTCCGGACCGCCCTGCTTCGGTCCATTGAAGAGGACCGGTTTGACGACCTGCCCTCCAGATTCCATCTCCGAAGCTTCCTGAAATCGTATGCCCAATGCCTTCATTTGGACCCACAAGCCGTCGCAAAAAAGTACATGCACCGTACCCAGCCCTAATCCATGCCTCATCAGATCTTGATGACTTCGTAAATCCCGCTATGCGGGACTGTGTCGCGCTGCACCCTTCGTCACTGCGACGCACGAATGGGTGGCATGATCATTGCTTGCAATTCATGAACAAGAGGTTGAAGATTCTCCTCCTTTCCTTCCTTCACACCTCCTTTGAGCCCTGTTAGGCACCCCCCTAACAGGGCTTTTTTCTTATGTTCGTAAGACGAGCAGTTGAAAGAGAGCATCGAATCCCAGCTCGCCCATGTCAAAATGTTGACGAAATCCTTCTCCTTGTCATACGTTATGGAACCCCCAGTTACATCTCGTTCGGGTGACACGCGCTGCTGGCCGTAACGCCGGGCTGGAGCGACGGGCCGATATCACTTCCGTCCAGATAAAATCCATGATGGCCACGCCAATTGGCATCCCTATTGCAAAAAACTCGGAAAAACCGGTAAAAGCGAACAAGCAACCGCCATGGATAAAACCAACAGGCCCTTTCTATCCACCCAAGACCTGGCATCCTTATTGGGGGTGACCCGTCAAACCATCCGAAACTGGATCAAGGCTGGCCACATCAGGGCCTATCACATCGGCCAGAACCTGAAAATCCCTGTTGAAGAGGCGCAACGGATTCTGACGCACTATGCACTGCCTGTCCCTGACTGGTTGGAAGGTCCACTCACCCCGGCTCTGCCGCCTTCCGGCAAGAGGGAACAGCCGACGACAAAGGTCTGGCAGCACGGGGAAAGGAACTGATGAGGAGCAATTCATGAATCTGACGGCGTTGGCAACCAATATAGGCCTTGAGGAAGATGAGTTCTTGGAACTCGTGGATCTCTTTGTGGAAACGGCCAACTCGGACATGACCAAATTGCGGTCAGCCGTTTCTCAGGGCGCTACAGAGCAAACAGTTGAGGCGGCCCATTCCATAAAAGGGGCGGCCGGAAATCTGGGGTTCCAGGACATATACGACCTTGCAAAACAGATCGAAATGAACGCCCGGCAGCACGTCTTGGAAGGAAGCCTGCAGGCAACCGAGTCCATCAAGGAAAAACTTGTGGCAGTTGCCGAGATGCTAAAAGTCACCTGGGCAGCGAAGACTTAGGGCAAACATGAACGAAAAACTGAAAGATTCTTTTCCCATATTGATAGCCGAAGACAATGCTGTCTCCAGAAAGCTTCTGGAAAAGAACCTTACGCACGCTGGACATGAAGTAGTGACCGCCCGGAACGGACGTGAGGCCCTGGAGATCTTTCGAAAGACCTTCTTCCCCATGGTCTTAACCGATTGGATGATGCCGGAAATGGATGGCCTCGCCCTGTGTCACGCCATAAGAAGTTATGTTTCGCCAGGCTACGTCTACATCGTATTTCTGACGGCCAAAGACTCCAAGGACGACATCATCGCCGGCCTGGACGCGGGCGCAGATGATTATCTGACCAAGCCCTTTCACCCTACTGAACTGATGGCCCGTCTCAAGACCGGCAAGCGCATCTTGGAACTGGAGCGGTCTCTGAAAACGGCCAACGAAGAGATCAGGATACTGTCCATCACCGACCCTCTCACGGGAAGCTTTAATCGCGGCTACATGACAGGTCATCTACCCGAGGAGATCAGCAGGGCCAAGAGGTACGGTCATCCCATGTCGCTGATTATGTGCGATATCGATCGGTTCAAGAAGGTCAATGATCATTGGGGGCATATTGCCGGAGACTCGGTGCTAAGGCTCATCGCGGATTGCATCAAAGAGGCCATGCGAAACGACATTGACTGGGCTGCCAGGTACGGCGGTGAGGAATTCCTCGTCGTCCTGCCGGAGACCGCCCATGAGGGGGCCCGCGTGGTCGCTGAACGACTGCGTAACATAGTAGCAGAAAAGCCTTTTAGAATAGGTAACGAGGATGTGACGATCACGGCCAGCTTTGGGTTGGCCACCTTTGACCCTGCCACGGACAAGACACCCTCGTCCGAGGCCCTGATCAACGAGGCAGATGAGTGCCTCTACCAAGCAAAGAAGGCAGGAAGAAACTGCGTCAGGGCAAGAGGGGAAAAGAATGAACCAAGACAAGTCATTTCGACCAAGAGGTGTTAGACGATGCTTCAATGGCATGTGAGGAAAGAAAGGCGTCAAAAACGGTTTCAATATGACTGCAAAGCATCTCTAACTGTTTGGGGTAAAGGGACTGAGCCCCGTCGCTCAGCGCTTCTTCTGGGGCGTGATGCACTTCCACCATCAATCCATGAGCACCTACAGCCACGGCCGCACGGCTTAAGGGAATGACCTGATCGCGACGACCGGCTGCATGGCTGGGATCCACGATAATAGGAAGGTGGCTCTCTTTCAACACCACGAGAACCGCTGAAAGGTCCAGCGTGTTCCGGGTGTGATGGGCAAAAGTGCGAACGCCTCGCTCGCACAAAATCACCTGCGTGTTTCCCCCCTCCAGGATGTATTCTGCCGCCATGAGCCATTCTTCAATCGTGGCGGACATCCCCCGCTTGAGAAGAATGGGCTTTTCCGAGTGACCGGCCCGTCGAAGCAGACTGTAATTCTGCATGTTCCGTGTGCCGATCTGAATCACGTCGGCATAAGCTTCCACCAGATCGAAGACCTCATGATCCAGGGCCTCCGTCACCACGGGGAGCCCTGTTTCCTCCCGAACCCGGGCAAGGATGCGGAGCCCTTCTTCCCCAAGGCCCTGGAACGAATAAGGCGATGTCCTCGGCTTGAAAGCACCCCCTCTGAAAAGCTGAGCACCCGCCTTGGAAACGATGCGGCCAATGGTGACAGCCTGTTCTTCACTTTCTACGGCACACGGTCCTGCGATAAGGGTCAGATGTCCGCTGCCGATGAGCACATCGCCCACTTGAATGATGGTGCTTTCGGGCTGGAACTCACGACTGACCAGCTTGTAGGGACGTGTGACGGCGATAGCGTCCTTGACGCCGGGAAAGCCCAAAAAATACGACGCATCCACGGCCCCTGTATTGTGCAAAATGCCGATAGCCATCCTTTCGCCTCCGGGAATGGGACGGGCCGTGTACCCTTTGCCCTGGATGGCTGCCAACACGGCGTCAATCTCTTCAGGCGTTGCTCCTTTGCTCATCACCACCAGCATGATCTTGATTCCTTATGTTTTCCGCTTCAGCCTGCGGGGCGGTCCTCCACCCCCAAACTCCGGAAAGGCCCTTGTGTGACCAGGCGCCCCCCCGTGATTCGTTTCTCTGGGAGGCTGTCGGAAAACGCCCATCTGCGGCGTTATCCTCATTCTTCGTCACTGCGGCGTACCAATAAGTACGCCTCATTCCTAAGAATCTCGGATGCCTTGCATCTGAACATTTTCCAACAGCCTCCGAAAATGGGGTTCTCCGACAGGCTCCTAGCGTTCCAAGCCCGTTCATAAAAACAAATACGGAACTTCTCTACCCTATCAACCATTTTTTTGCAACCGTACCACGGGGGTTCATCCTTGACAATTGAAGACGCCTGAAGCAAGCTCCATGGATCTTCCATGGCGCAAAGGAGAAGGCGTATGTTCAAAAGGTGGAGCCGGCTGGCTCTCTTCCTCGGTCTGGCCATTCAGATTTCCGGATGTGCGGGTGCGGCTTTGCTGGCAGGGGGTGCTGCCGGCGCTGGAGCGGTTGTATGGGTCAAAGGCAAACTGGAGCACCAATTCAGTGTGCCGCTTTCCAGGGTATACCCGGCGACCCTTGCGGCACTGAAGGAGTTTGAACTTGCCATTCAAGAGGGAAAAAAGGACAAGCTGGCCGCAAGAGTCCAGTCACAGTTGGCTGATGGGAAACGGGTTTGGATTGATATGCGTTCTCTGACGGAATCGTCTACCAAAATCACCATCCGGATCGGCATGTTTGGGGATCGGTCAAGATCGCACAGACTCCTCGAAGCGATTCGTCGCCATCTTTGACGTCTTCGTAAAAAGTCCATCTGCGGCGTTGCGCTTCATCTTTCGTCGTTACGACGTACCGTAACTATACCTCACTCCTCAAGATTTGCGCGCCTTGCGTCTGGAGCCTTTTACTTTGCCGTCCGCCTGATGACTTTTTACGAAACCATGACCTGTGAACCGTGTAATGAAAATGCAGCATCATGAATCTTATTAGCAACTGGTTCCGACGCCACTTTTCCGACCCCCAGGTCGTCATCCTGGCCCTGCTGCTCATTATCGGTTCCGTGGTGATCATCACATTGGGGAACATGCTTGCCCCGGTGCTCGCCAGCGTGGTGATTGCATACCTGCTACAGGGGCTGGTGGGCGGCATGGAGCGGCACAGGATACCCCGCCTGGTCGCAGTGCTCCTGGTCTTTCTCACCTTTATCATATTCCTCCTGTTTTTACTCTTAAGGCTACTGCCGCTATTGTGGCAGCAGATGGAACAACTGGTTCACGAGCTGCCTTCCATGATTTCCTGGGTTCAGCAAGAACTGTTGCACCTGCCTGAACGGTATCCGGATCTCATTTCTGAGCAACAGGTTATGGACCTTATCGATGTATTGCGCTCGGAACTGACCGTCCTGGGGCAGCGCATATTGTCCATTTCCATCGCGTCTGTGGGTGCGCTCATCTGGATTCTGGTGTACATCTTCCTCGTGCCCCTGCTGGTTTTCTTTTTCTTGAAAGACAAGGAACGCCTAGTCCAGTGGCTGACGAGTTTTTTGCCGGAAGACCGGAGTCTGGCAACCGAGGTGTGGCAGGATGTGGACCGGCAGATCGGCAACTACGTTCGCGGCAAGTTCTGGGAGATATTGATCGTGTGGTCAGCCAGCTATGTGACCTTCACCATCTTGGGGCTGCAGTTTGCCATGCTGGTAAGCTTCTTCGTGGGCTTGTCGGTCCTGATCCCTTACATCGGCGCTACCATCATGGCGCTGCCGGTGGCATCCATCGCTTACTTTCAGTGGGGATTGAGTTCGGATTTTGCCTATGCGGTGGTTGCGTACGTGATCATCCAGATCCTCGATGGAAACGTGTTGGTGACATTGCTGTTTTCCGAAGTCGTGAACCTTCACCCGGTTGCGATCATTGTGGCGGTGTTGGTGTTTGGGGGCACTTTTGGTTTCTGGGGTGTGTTCTTTGCGATTCCTCTGGCCACCCTCGTGCAAGCCATCCTCAAGGCCTGGTTCAAGCGAAATCACGGGGAGGAAAAAACGGAGAAGGCGACACACGGCAGGTCAGATATAGCAAGGAAAGAATTATCGTAACATTTTAGCCCTTTGAAAAGGCTATGCGCATACGGGCAATCCGATTCTAAGGCGTGTGAAGCCTCCCCGCCCTTCCGGACGGGGCTTGCGGGGAGCAGGCCGGTCAAACTCGCGCGCAAGTGACCGTAAAGAAAGAACAGGGGTGAGGCTTGCAAATAGCATTGATGGCCTGCAGGGGCACCCTTCGACCGGTGGAAAAACTCGCCACTCTGCTGTTCTTTCTTAACGCTCACTACGGCGCTCAAACAGTGCCTCGCTTTAGAATCGGATCACCCGTATGCTTTGTTACACACGTCTTTTAACTAGGCTAGTGCCCATCCACGAATGCGGGCTACCCGAACCAAGATGGCCCTGTCGAGTACTACAAGGTGTTCATTCAGAAATAGTAGATTTTGGTCCGAGGCAAGGCCGCACAAGGGTTTTCGCCGCAGGCGTAGCAGCGCTACGCTGAGGACGGAAACCTTCGGAGAACGCCGCATCGGGCCAAAAGATGCCATTTATGGATGGACACTAGGCTAAACTGATACGAACTATCAAAGACGTGAAGGGAGGCACCCATGGGCCTGGACATTTTCGAGAAGATGGACGATGTCGGGCTACGCAAGTACATCGAATTCCTTCTCTGGCACTACCGGGTGATGGACGCATTTTGGTTCATCTATGTGGCGGAGCGTTTTGACCAGGCAACCGCAGAGCGTATCAACGAGAAGGTCTGGGGCCGGGTAGCCGGCATGGCTGCCAGGGATCTGCTCTCCCGGTTCCAGATCCGGGAAAAGGGTCTGAAGGGGTTTGTGAAAGCCCAGCGATACTTCCCGTGGTGCATCCTCGTAGGGTACCAGATCGAGGAACATCCGGACGAGGTCATCATCTCCGTTCCCTCCTGTCCCACGCAGGAGGCACGTCTGAAACGAGGCTTGGGTGAGTTTGTCTGCAAGGAAATGCACCGAGGCGAGTTTCAAGGCTTTGCCCGGGAGGTAGACGACCGTATCCGGGTCGAATGCCTGTTCGCGCCGCCGGACCCTCATCCTGATGACATGTTTTGTAAGTGGCGTTTTTATCTCGGCAGCCCTCAGCATGAGAACCCGGTCGGGTAATGTTTTAGTCCTTTGAACATGTTGGTGCATACGGGCAATCCGATTCTAAACCGCGTCAATATCCAGAAAATAATAGCAGTGAGGCCAAAATGATTATCATGGGACATCGCGGGGCCGCAGCGCTGGAGCCTGAAAACACCCTGCTCTCAATCGCCACGGCCATGGAGATCGGGGTGGATGCCGTGGAGATCGATGTGCACCTGAGCAAGGATAAACAAATCGTGGTCATACATGACGCCACCGTGGACCGGACCACCAATGGAACAGGGGCGGTGAGCAGCTATACCCTTGAGGAAATGAAAAGGCTTGATGCGGGCAAAGGCCAGACCATCCCCACCCTTCAGGAGGTCATGGACTTGATTCACCGCAAGGTGAGGTTAGTCATTGAGTTGAAGGACGAGGGAACAGAGGGGCCTGTCGTTGAACTCATACAGAAAAACGGCCTTGTGGAAAGCGCCTACGTGATCTCTTTCTGGCACAGGCTTGTAAGGACTGTGAAAGACATAGAGGGCCGGATCAAGACTGGCGTGCTCTTTGTAGGATGTCCCGTGGACGCTTCCATCGCCGCCCAGGTGTCTGCGGACGCCCTCGTGATGAAATACACCTTTGTGGACAAGCGATTTGTCGACGTGGCCCACGAGGAAGGTTTGACGGTCTTCATATGGAATATTGATGACCCACATCTCGTGAAACCCCACGCCGACATGGGTGTTGATGGCATCGGAAGCAACGACCCACGGGTACTGATCGACTTTTTCAGGTGATCAACATCGTCGAAGGGTCCAGCAGCAAGGGAGAATGATCCGAAGGCGGGGTGGCCCCCTTTAGGGCCTTTACATGAATCTGGCTTTCTTCGGGTTGGAGTTCTACAGCCACCTCAAACAGATCAGCCACTTTCGAAAGAGGCGCCGGCATGCCGTGTGGGCCTGGCTTTTCATGGCGATGGGTTTTTACGGCAAACCAGACCGGCATGGCATGGTTTGTAGCAAGGGTCTTCAGATCGGAAAGAGACTGTTCCACGGTTTCATCAAAGGGGAGCCCATCAATCAGAATCATCTGCGGAAAGAAGATGTCCTGCTCCGTCAAATCGGTCAGCCTTTCCTCAAGCTTGGGCACAGTAAAACCCTCAACCCTGAATGTCATGATAAACCGGTGCGGCAGGGTGGCCTCCCAGAGCTGATCTTTCTGTTGAACCTTGTATTGATGGACCATATTGCGGAAGACCTCCTCGTACCAGGCCGTCACCTTTCCTACAGGGTCCTCCAGACTGATGTGGAGAACATTCTTGCCCCTCAGCAAGCTGTTTAGGGCAATCTGTACCAAAAAAGCGGTCTTGCCCACACCCGCCCGGGCCAGTACAGCGCCAAATCCTCCTTTTGGGAGGATGTCCTCGGTCTCATACCCGATCAGTCTCAAGGGGTTGTGAAACATCAGATCCTTTTCTGGCATGTTAATATCCTCATATCTTACGCAAAATTGCCACAAGACGAAAGTGGCTTCGTGTCCCGATTAAAGACGTACACTCCAGGACAAGATCATGCCACATCCTTTTTCCCCTCACCGGCCTTCTTGATCAGCTCTTCTGCCACGGCCCTGGGGACCTGTCTGTAGGTGGCAAACTCCATGGTAAACTGTGCCTTGCCTTGCGTCGCTGATCTCAGAACCGTTGAATAGCCGAACATCTCTGCGAGGGGGACCTGGGCTTCAATAATGCAAACAGGGCCTTCGTCCTGAGTGCCGACGATCATTCCCCGGCGCTGATTCAAGGAACCCATCACGGCACCTTGAAAGGCCGTCGGCGTTTCCACCACGACCTTCATGATGGGTTCATGAATAACCGGCCTGGCCTTCGCGTACCCTTGGCGAAAGGCCCCGCGGGCCGCGGCCTGAAATGCCATATCAGAAGAGTCAACAGAGTGTGAAGACCCGTCATTAATGACCACCTTGATGCCACTGACGGGGAATCTCATCAGAGGGCCCTTGCCAAGGCATTGTTTAAACCCCTTTTCACAGGCGGAAATGAACTGGGATGGAATAGCACCGCCAAAAATCTTGTTTTCAAATACGAAATCTTCTTCGGTGATGGGCTCCATGTAGCCCGCCACGCGACCGAACTGGCCGGCGCCCCCGGTCTGTTTCTTGTGGATATAGTTGAATTCAGCCCTGCGGGTGATGGTTTCCCGGTAGGCCACGCGAGGCATGCCGGTGGTCACATCGGTCTGATATTCTCGACGCATCCGCTCCAGGTAGACGTCAAGATGAAGTTCTCCCATGCCGGAGATAATCGTATCTCCCGTCTGATCACTGACATAGGCCTTGAACGTAGGGTCCTCCTTGGTAAAACGGGCCAGGGCCTTGGACATGTTCACCCGGGCCTTGTTATCCTTTGGAACGATCGCCAGGGAGATGACCGGATCCGGCACATACATGGATGTCATCGTCAGGCTGACACCAGGCGCCACAAACGTGTCCCCGGAAGCACAGTTGATTCCGAAAAGGGCGCCAATATATCCCGCAGGCATGACCTCAATATCTTCCATCTGGTCTGCATGCATCCGAACCACCCTGCCGACCTTGATCTTCTTACCGGTCCGAGCATTGACGATGGCGTCCCCCTTGGCAAGGGTTCCCTGATAGACACGTATGTATGTCAGCTGCCCATAGGGCCCGTCTTCCAGCTTAAAGGCCAGGGAAACAAGAGGGCTTTGCTGATCCGAAGAAAGGGGGACCGGCACCTCCTCATTGCTCGTGTCCAGTGCCTGGTTTTCCACGTCAGCCGGGCATGGAAGCAACATGGTCACCGCATCCAGAAGAGGCTGAATCCCCTTGTTCTTATAGGCCGATCCCATAAAAACAGGCGTCATCTCACGGGCCAGGGTTGCCTTGCGTATGGCCTGAATAAGCAGGTCTTCGGTTACTTGACCTTCAAGGGCGGCCTCTGTCAGTTCATCGGAGAACATGGAAGCAGCATCGACCAGTTCCTCCCGCCTTGCCTCAGCTTCTGAAAGAAGGGCCTGCGGAACATCTTCTACGCGGACATGCTCTCCATTGTCACCATCAAAATAGATCGCTCTCATAGCCACGAGATCCACGACCCCGTTGAAATCCGCCTCCAAGCCAACAGGAATCTGCATGGCCACGGCATGGTGTCCCAGTTTCTCTTTCAGCTGATCAATGACTCGGAAGGGGTTTGCCCCACTCCTGTCACATTTGTTGACAAAGGCGATGAAGGGCACCTTGTATCTGGCCATCTGCCGGTCAACCGAAATGGACTGAGACTGAACACCGCCCACGGAACACAGCACCAGCACCCCCCCGTCGAGCACCCTGAGAGAGCGTTCCACCTCTATGGTAAAATCGACATGGCCGGGCGTGTCGATGATGTTGATCTCATGATCCTGCCATTTGCAATAGGTGGCAGCAGCGGTTATGGTGATCCCACGCTCTTTTTCAAGTTCCATAAAGTCCATGGTGGCCCCAACACCATCTTTTCCTTTGACGTCATGGATGCTATGTATCCGCCTGGTATAATAGAGTATGCGCTCAGTGAGTGTCGTCTTGCCGGCATCAATATGGGCACTGATGCCGATGTTTCTCACTTTCTGAATGTCCCTTTTCATGGTGCTGTTTCCTCAACAAAAAAATCCCTCACCAGGGAGCCCAAGGGATTGACTTTACAATGACCCAACTTTTAAAGTCCATCATGAATAGTGACCAATCTTCGGTTTGTCAAGAAATTGTTTGGTTCCCATTCTTGATGGTTTCGTAAAAAGTGTTTTGCGAACGACATTGAGCATTTTGGGAGTGAGGCACTTGAGATGTTCAGCGTTTAAAAATGCTAACTGCTTGAGGGCGTTAGCCCGAGTTTAGCGCAAAGCTTCACTGCGTGTTAGCATTTTAAGCTGAACCTCTCAAGGGGCCCCAAAATGTTCACGGAGTGAGTAAAATCGACTTTTTACGGAGTCGTCATTCTTGTCGGGCATCAACCGTCTATGATTGAAAAGAGAATCCACTCATTGTCCGTGTGGTGCTTCGAAAATCTTTCGGGGCATGAAGGCATCGATCACTTCGTGACGACGCGCGGGGGGGGCTCCAGCAGGCCACCCTATGACGCTTTGAACCTGTCCTTCAATGTGGGGGATGACCCCGAAACGGTCTTGAACAACCGCACAACACTGGCAGAAGCCCTTGGGATTCCATTGGCCAATCTGACAACAGCCAGGCAGATTCATGACGCCCGCGTAAAAATTGTCCCGGAAGAGCTGCGAGGCAAAGGTTCCACCAATTACCAAAGCGCCATTGACGGCACAGATGCCCTGGTGACCAATGTAGCAGGGGTTTGCCTTATGGTGCTGTCGGCTGACTGTGTGCCGATTCTCATGTATGACCCTGCAAAGAAAATCATCGGTGTGGTCCATGCCGGGTGGAAGGGAACTCTTCGCTTGATCGCCCGAAAGACAGCAAACGTTTTCCAGGAGAAGTTCGGTTCTTCACCTCACGACATCCGTGCTGGTATTGGACCTTCCATCGGACCGTGTTGCTTTGAAGTCGGGCCGGAGGTGATGTCTCAGGCAAGAGATGGTCTTGGAACCGGGCAAAACTATGTCAGGAACAAATCTGCCGGCGGCAAGGGATATTTTGATTTATGGGGCGCCAACCTGAAACAGCTTGTCCAGGCCGGCATTCCTGAAGAAAACATCGAAGTGGCAGGGGCGTGCACCTGTGATCACACCGAAGTGTTCTTTTCTCATCGATGCGAGGGTGGAAAGACAGGCAGGTTCGGCTCGGGTATGGTCATCCGCTAGTCTTTCTTAACCGCCCTGGAGCCATACCACTCGATCTGGCGGCATATGCCGCGGATGATCCTGACATCTCGCGCCCGCATGTCCAGGCGGGAGAAGAACCGCCGGACATGCCCCATCCAGTAGTCAGGGTTTTCAGGGTTGATAAAGCTGATATGGATGAGGACCTCTTTCAGTTTCTCGTACATGGCCTCGAGTTCCCGGCGAGTGGCCAGCCGGGGGGTGAAATCCCTGACACCTTCCCTGCTCGCCAGAAAGACCTCGTAGCAAAGGACCATCACTGCCTGAGCCAGGTTTAGGGAGGCAAAAGCGGCCGTGGGGATCGTCACCACGGCATGACACAGACGCAGGTCGGCATTTGTCAGGCCCCGGCTTTCCGGCCCAAAAACAAGGGCTATGCGGTTTTTCTGGGATATGGGGATGAGCTTTTCGGCCAGCTTTCGAGGATTTGCGCTGGTGGCCCGCCCGCCCCCATGACGTGCGGTTGTGCCCACGACATACTGAAAAGGGGCGAGGGCTGTTTCCAGGTCCGGCAAGACCTCCATCTCTTCCACGAGATCGGCGGCAAAGTGTGTGGCCATCTTGAGTACCCGGGTGAGGTCGCAGTCACGGGGGTTCACGACAATCAATTGCCTCACACCCATATTGCAGGCAGCCCGGGCGGCTGCCCCGATATTTTCCGGATAACTCGGCTGATGAAGGACAATGGCTACGTTCTTGAGATTCATGGGCACGGACATAGCGTTGCATCAAAGTCCGGCTAACTCAAGGGCATTGAAAAAGTAACCGATCTCGAATGCCGCGCTCTCAGGGGCATCGGATCCGTGGACCACATTCCTTCGACCGTCTGTGGCAAATTCGCGGCGGATCGTCCCTTCAGCGGCCTCCTCATAATTGGTCGCCCCCATCAGCTTCCGGTTTCTGGATATAACATCCTTTCCTTCAAGGACCATGACGACCGAAGGGCCCGAACTCATAAACTCGGTCAAACCGTCGAAATAGGAGCGGCCCCTGTGAACCGTGTAAAATCCCTCCGCCTGTTCCTTGGACAAGAGAACCATTTTCATGGCAACGATCTTGAAACCTGCCTGCTCAAAACGCTTGATCACCGCGCCAATCAGGCCCCTTGCCACCCCATCCGGTTTGATGATGGACAAAGTTCTCTCCGGCATAGCCCTCCTAACCCTTCTTCAATCTCCTGGTAACCTTCAAAAGTTGAGGCAAACCCCTTTTGGCAGGCATTTGAAGGGACAGGAAGGATCGCTGAACGTAGGCATACAGCCATTTCCATCTACACGAATGGCCATAGCTACTTAAAGGCATTGGATGCCGAAGAGAAGCGATTATCCCTGTCCCGAAGTAGTTTATTGAAGCCTCCCCGCGGCAAGCCACGGGGAATCTTCACCGTAAGGAAGTTTTTCATTTTCAGATTCGCTCGCTAACCCCGCCGCAAGCAGCGGGGAATGCGCTCGCTTTCGCGGTTCAAAAATACACGATGCCACAACTTTTGAACGTTACTAATCTTCTGGAACTACTGGGGATTGCCTAACAAAAAGACGGCGAGAAATCAAGACATGGGCCTTGATGGGGTCTTGAACAAGAGACCGTGGAAAGGACGGATCAGGCCCAGAAAAGTTTTTTTGCCGGTTTTGCCTCCGCTTCCGTCACCGCATATATATGGTAAACCAGTTCTTCTGGGGAAAACCAGAGTTTTATTTCCCTCTCCGCCTCCTCTGGATTGGCCGAAGCGTGAATGGCGTTTTCATAAATCCCCGACGTCGTAATTCTCCCATAGGCACCCCTGATGGACGCAGGATCAGCCTCCTCAGGGTTGGTAGCGCCGCAGATCGCCCGCACCTTTTGAATCGCGTCTTCTCCGTGGTAAACCAAGGCCATGACTTTTCTTCTTTCGTGGAACTCGCCCATAATATACTGTATTAGTTCTTCAAAAAAAGGCTGATTTTTCAAGAGGGCATAATGCTCTTCAGCCAATTCTCTGGTGACGTGGACAATTCTGGCCCCGGCAATCTCCAGACGCGTCTCCGACAGGCGTGTCAGGATGTTACCCGTAAGAGACTTCTTCAGGCCATCAGGTTTGATCAATACCAGAGTTTGCTCAATGCCCATCCCATTCACCTGTACGGATAAGAGGCTATTCCTTGACGGCGTGAACTTAAGAGAGGGCCGGTCATATGTCAAGGAAATATGCACGTTTCAACTCATTCGTCACATGGTCAAATCACCATACAAGGTGTGACACCGCACATAGGGGGATCGGCAAATCGGTGTCCCGGGGGTTTGGGACTGTGAAAAGGTGGGGCTGAAGATGGAAAAAGACGACGCCATATGATACCATCCAAAATGATGATAGAGGTCAAGAACAATCTGAACCGGAAAATCGGGTCACCCGCGGTGCGCCTCAGGCGGACCGCAGGGGCCTTCAAAATATTCCCTTGGTATGCTGAGGTTATCCTATGTCTAAAGAATTGATCATAAACGCTACGGACCACGAAACACGCGTCGCCTTTGTGGAAAACGGCATCCTCCAGGAACTGTTCATCGAAAGACCCGCGGAGGGTGATATAGCAAGCAACATTTATAAAGGGCGCGTGGTTCGGGTACTTCCGGGCATGCAGGCCGCTTTCGTAGACATAGGCCTGGATCAGGCGGCCTTTATTTATGTGGCGGACGTCCTGAATAACTATCAGGAGTTTGAGCAACTCATGCAATCATCCATTGACGAGGATGAAGGCGATCTGCCCGAGTCGGATGCGCATGAGCGCCCTCCCTCTCTGGACCAGGATTTTATGATTGAAGAACTTCTCCATGAAGGGCAGGAAATTCTGGCCCAGGTATCCAAGGCCCCCATCGGGAGTAAGGGGGCCAGGATTACATCTCGGGTATCACTTCCCGGTCGTTTACTGGTTCTCATGCCGACGACGGATCATGTCGGCGTCTCACGACGGATCGAAGATGAGAATGAGCGGAAACGGTTGAGGGAGACCATCCTAGCCATGAGACCGGACAACTATGGTTTTATTGCCAGGACGGTCAGTGAAGGGGTCGACCAGGAAAAACTCGCCACTGAAATGAACTTCCTTGTATCCCTGTGGGAAGAGATCCAGAAAAAGAACGGCAATGCCCCGGTGCCCAGTCTGCTGCACAAGGAACTCAATGTGACCTTGCGGGCCGTGAGAGATCTCTTCACTCGGGAAGTGGACAAACTCGTCATAGACTACAAGCCTGGATATGAGGAAATCCTCCAGTTCCTGGACACGTTCATGCCGGGACTCAGGGGATCCGTTGAGTTATATGAAGACAGTGAGCCCATCTTTGATGCGTACAACCTGGAGTCGGAGATCTCCCGCGCCCTCAAGAAGAAGGTCTGGCTCAAATCCGGGGGATATATCGTGATTGAACATACCGAAGCCCTCGTCGCCATTGATGTGAATACCGGGCGGTTTGTGGGTAAGCACAATCTTGAAGAGACAATCCTGAAGACCAATCTGGAGGCGGTGAAGGAGATTGCGTACCAGATCAGATTGCGAGATATCGGCGGGCTGATCATCATCGATTTTATTGACATGGAAAAGAGCTCCAACCGCGAAAGAGTGTATAACGCCCTGAAAGACGCCCTCAGGAAAGACCGGAGCAGGACAAACGTCCTGCCCATGTCAGAACTGGGCCTCGTAGAAATGACCAGAAAGCGGACCCGAGAGACCCTCAATCGCATGCTTTGTGAACCATGTTTCTACTGCGAGGGGGAGGGATATCTGCAGTCGAAGCGAACGATTTGTCACAATATTTATCGGGATTTGCGACGAGAGTCCGGTGAGATGATGGCTGAATCTATTACGTTAAAAGTCCACCCAGACATCGCAGACCTTCTGCTGGGGGAAGGGCGGGGGATGGTGGAGTCTTTGGAAGGGTGGTTGAATAAAGAAGTCATCATCCGCCCTGAGGACAAGTTTCATGTTGAGCAATGGGAGATGTATGAAATGCAAAAAAAATGAGTTGACAAAATGATGAGTATAGAATTAATCTACTAGTTTATGTTTTTACGTAATATTCACCCCGAGGGTCCAGGGGGTTATAAGATTAGAAAGGTCACTGTATGTATGCCATAATATCTGCCGGAGGAAAACAATACAAGGTGTCTGAAGGGCAAACCCTAAGCCTCGAAAAGGTCCCGGGTGACGCCGGCGCAACTGTCTCATTTGATCGCGTCCTCATGGTGTCTGATGGTGACGCTACGAAGGTGGGCCAGCCAACCCTGCCTGGTGTGACCGTGACCGGCCGTATCGTACAACAAGGCAAGGCCAAAAAGGTCCTCGTATTCAAGTATAAACGGCGTAAGGGTTATCGTAAGAAAAACGGCCATCGGCAACAATACACAGCGCTCAAGATCGACGCCATCAAGGGTGTAGACGGGGCTCACAAGGAGTAACAGGACCATGGCACATAAGAAAGCAGGCGGCAGTTCAAGAAACGGCAGGGACAGCAACGGCCAGCGGCGCGGCGTCAAGCGCTTTGGCGGACAGACGGTTTCAGCGGGCAGTATACTGGTGCGCCAACTGGGAACAAAACTGCATCCAGGCAACAATGTCGGCATGGGAAAGGATTACACCCTGTTTGCCAAGATTGATGGGACCGTTCAATTTGAACGACGGGGACGTTCCCGCAAGAGGGTAAGTGTCTACCCCGCGTCCACCTGACGTCGTCTGTTGCCGCGTCGTCCGTTGGGGGTGATCGCCTGTCCGTCAAGAATACCTGCCTCCAGAACACGAAAAATCGTTTTCCCTGGATCTCCCGTGCCTCATCCTTGAACGAGCCCTTCCATGTTGTCCCCCTTCATTGCGTGAGGCAAGAAAACTGCTTCAACTTGGCAAACCTCAAAGGGCCTGCAAGCTCCGGCACGGCCTGCTTTCAAGAGGGGTGACGGGCAAGTGCCCAGTTATGGAATGCCATGAAATTTGTGGATGAAGCGCTGATTACCATTCAGTCCGGAGACGGCGGCAACGGTTGTGCAAGTTTTCGACGAGAAAAATACGTACCCAGGGGCGGGCCGAATGGGGGTGACGGCGGCAGGGGTGGCCATGTCGTTTTTGAGACCACATCCCGAATCAACACCCTTTATCGCTTCAATTTCAAGAAACATTTCAAGGCCCAAAGGGGTGCCCACGGACGGGGAAAAAATCAGTCAGGCAAAAGCGGCAAGGACTTGGTCATTGAAGTTCCTCCCGGTACCTTGATACGGGACGCCGAAAGCGGGCGGATCGTGAAGGACTTTATCCATAGCGGCGAAACCTTTGTTGCGGCCCGCGGTGGGAGGGGCGGCTTGGGAAACCAGCACTTCGCCTCCTCCAGAAGTCGGGCGCCAAGACAGGCTCAAGAGGGCGAACCGGGACAAACCATGGACTTGGCGTTGGAACTCAAGCTGCTGGCTGACGTGGGCATCATCGGGCTGCCCAACGCTGGTAAATCGACCCTGGTTTCAAGGCTCTCATCAGCCCGCCCAAAGATCGCGGATTATCCCTTTACCACCCTGACGCCCTCCCTTGGCGTGGTGGAACCGGAAAAAACCGACCCTTTTGTCATAGCGGACATTCCAGGCCTTATTGAAGGGGCGCACTGCGGCGTGGGCCTGGGAATCAAATTCCTTAAACACGTGGAACGGACCCGGTTTTTGATCCACCTGATCGATGTTGCCGACTTGCCGCCAGAGGACCTCATGCGCCCTTACCAGGCCATTAATCGGGAACTTCGGCTGTTTAGTCCGACCCTTGCAGAGGAACCCCAGGTCGTTGTGTTGAACAAGATAGACGAGCCAGGAGCCAGGGCGTTGGCACGTCAGGTGCGAGAATCTCTGGGACGGCTGAATCCGGATATATGGGTCATTTCAGCCCTCACAGGGGAAGGATTGGGGGCATTAAAAGGACATCTCGCAGAGCTGATGGACGGTCTGCGCCGGACCGCGGCGTGATGTTGCACATATTTGCAGAGAAAGACTACAGCGGCTGTACTTCTTAGGAGAATCGCAAAGGCACAGACAAGGTCATCAGCGCAAGGCATACGGCGTCATGGCAAGGGCTCATGTCCCCGTGCCCCGGACCTTGCACCGTGAGCCCTCTTGTCTAGAGCTGTAACCTAGCAATACCATTTATTTTTTGGCAATGAACGCAGCCCGGGAACGCATCCAGATCCGAAAAGATCTATTTGACCGCGTGAAGCGGACGGTTATCAAGGTGGGCACGGGCGTCCTGACCCATGACCAGGGCCTCAGCACGAAGGTCATCAACCAACTTGCCCGGGAGATATCCTGGCTCATGGATCAAGGGCGTGAAGTGATCCTGGTCAGTTCAGGGGCCATCGGTTCAGGCGTCAGAAGAATGGGCCTCACACAAAAACCGACGGATATCCCCCACAAACAGGCGGTGGCGGCCGTGGGACAACCCGGGCTGATGCTGGCCTACGAGAAGGCCTTTGGCCGGTATAACAAGAAGGTGGCCCAAATCCTGCTCACGCGGGATGATCTCTGCCATCGGAAGCGTCATCTGAACGCTCGCAACACATTGAATGTCTTGATAAACTGGAAGATTCTCCCGATCATTAACGAAAATGATACCGTGGTCGTGGAGGAGCTGAAGTTCGGAGACAATGACAACCTTTCCGCCATGATGACCCACTTGATGGACGCCCAAATCCTCATCAACCTGACGGATACTGACGGCTTATACGATAAGGACCCACAGGTCCACAAGGAAGCGGCGCTCGTGCCCCTGGTCTCAAGAATCGACCGGGCCATGGAGCGCGCCGCCTGTGATATTCCAGGCGCCCTTGGCACAGGGGGGATGTGCAGCAAGGTCCAGACGGCCAGAAAGGTTACCACGAGCGGGGTCCCCATGGTGATTGCAAGCGGGCTGAAGCCGAATGTGCTGAAAAGCCTGTTTCAAGGCAAGGACGTGGGAACCCTTTTTCTGCCCAGAAGACAGAAAATGACCAGCAGAAAATGCTGGATCGCCTTTACCCTCAAAGAGAAGGGTGCTATTAGGGTGGACCGGGGGGCGGCAAGGGCCATCTGCAAACAGGGCAAGAGTCTGTTGCCCATCGGGATCATCGATGTGAAGGGAGACTTCCGCGAGGGAGATATGGTGTGTTGCCTCGACCCGGACGGCGTCGCCTTTGCCAGGGGACTGGTGAACTACAAGGCCGATGATATCAAGAAACTCATGGGACTTAAGACCAGCCAAATCGAGAAACGGCTGGGGCATAAACACTATGACGAGGTGGTTCATAGAGACAATCTGGTCATGACTTTAGACGAAACGGAGGAGCCGATATGTCCATAGAAGAGACCATACGTGAAATGGCCCAAGCTGCAAGAAAGGCTGCCAAAGTGGTATCCGTTTTGGGTACAGACAAGAAGAACGAGGCCCTGGAGCGTGTGGCTCAAAGGCTCCTTGACGAGGCGGCAGCGATCAAGGAAGAAAACGAAAAGGACCTGGCATATGCGAGACAAAAGGGGCTTTCAGATGCCATGATCGACCGGCTCACTGTCAGTGATGCGGTGATCGAGTCCATGGCAAAAGGCCTGCGCGATGTGGTCGCACTCCAAGACCCCGTGGGAAATGTGACCGGCATGTGGCTGCGCCCCAATGGTCTTCAGGTCGGCCGTGTTCGCGTTCCATTGGGTGTCATCGCCATGATTTATGAGGCCAGACCCAATGCGACCATTGATGCCGCCGGACTTTGCTTAAAGGCCGGCAATGCCGTGATCCTGCGTGGTGGTTCAGAGGCCCTTCATTCGAACACGGTTCTGGCCCGTTTGATCCAGGAGGCGCTCCGGAAAACGGGCATACCCGAAGGGGCCGCCCAAGTGGTTCCCGTAAGGGATAGAGCGGCCGTCAATGCCCTCCTGTCTCAGGACGAATTTGTGGACCTCGTCATCCCCAGGGGAGGCGAGGGGCTCATCCGCTTTGTCGTCGAACATTCCAGAATTCCAGTCCTCAAGCATTTCAAAGGGGTTTGCCACGTGTATGTGGATGCAAACGCAGACCTCGGCATGGCGGAAGAAATCGCTTACAATGCCAAGGCACAGCGGCCGGGCGTGTGCAACGCCATGGAGACCCTCCTGGTCCACGAAGCGGCGGCCAAGGCGTTTTTGCCGAAAATGGCAAAGCGCTTCAGGCAAGCGGCCGTCGAGCTTCGGGGTTGTCCCAAGACATGCGGCATTTTGCCGGAGGCCAAACAAGCGACCGAGGAGGACTGGCCGACAGAGTATCTGGATCTGATCCTTGCCGTCAAGGTCGTCTCCTCCATGGATGAGGCCATAGAGCATATTGCCAAATACGGTTCGGCTCATACGGAGGCTATCGTGACGTCGGATTACGGCCGGGCACGACAGTTTGTGCGAAAAGTGGATGCCTCTGTGGTTCTGGTGAATGCCTCCACACGGTTCAATGACGGTGGTGAACTCGGCCTGGGTGCTGAGATCGGAATCAGCACCTCGAAGCTCCATGCCTATGGGCCGATGGGCCTCGAGGAGTTGACGACCACCAAGTTTGTGGTCTTTGGGGACGGGCAGGTCAGAACATAAGGGGTGTCTGTGCGCTTAGGCGTCTTTGGTGGAACCTTCAACCCTATCCATGTGGGCCATCTCAGAGCCGTGATAGAAGTCCAGGAGGCCTTCACCCTGGACAGGCTCTTGTTGATCCCTTCGGCCAATCCTCCTCACAAGGGCGCCGAGGATATAGCCGCTGCCCAAGATCGTCTTCAGATGGTTCGCCTGGCGGTCGAGGGGTTACCCTCCCTGGAAGCCTCTGACGTGGAACTGGCCCGGTCCGGGCCCTCCTACACGATTGAGACTTTACGATATTTTCGCAACTTCTTTGGTCCGGAAAGTGTAATCCATTTCGTGGTCGGGGCAGACGCCTTTTCGGAGATCACGACGTGGAAATCATACCATCAACTCTTTGCCACCGCCCACTTTATTGTGATGACCCGGCCCGGGTGCAAATTGAACAACCCGGAACATTTTATCCATACCCACATATCAAAAGACTACCGATACGACGCCACGGCCGGCCGTTACAGCCACCCCCGGTGGTGCTCCATCTCTTGTCTCAACATTACCCACCTCGACATTTCGGCAACCCAAATTAGAGACTGGATCAGACATGGTCGTTCCATCCGCTTCCTGGTCCCTGACACGGTTGAAGCGTTTATCAAGACCAAAGGACTTTACCGATGACACGACCCTTTGAGCCGCGTATTGACCCATACGTCAAGGCAGTCTTGGGTACGAAGGCCCTGGATGTGGTCGTACTCGATGTTCATGGATTGACATCCTTTGCAGACACCTTCCTTGTTTGCAGCGGCCGCTCTCATCGACAGGTGTCGGCCATTGCGGGATTTGTTCAGCAGGACCTCAAGGCCAAGGGGATCAAACCGTTAGGGATAGAGGGCCTCCGCGAGGGGCACTGGGTCCTCATGGATTATGGGGATGTGCTTATTCACATTTTTTACGAACCTGTACGAATTTTTTACGACCTTGAAGGCCTGTGGTCAGACGCCAAGACGGTCAAGCTTGGTGATGCCTGAATGGAAACATCTACCCCCCAGTCGCCCGGCAAAGGGCACGAGCTGACAAGGCCCAGTCCGGAGAAACTCCTGGCAGCTCCCGGCAAAAAGGCCCTCCGGCTTATCCTGGACTCGCCAACGCCTGCCCATCTGGTTCAATCGCTGGCTGAAGAGGACCTGTTTTGGCTCGTCCAGGAAATCGGCCCGGAAGATGCCCTGCCCATTCTATCGCTTGCCTCCAATGATCAATGGCAGTATCTGTTGGACGTCGAGCTATGGGAAAAGGACCGACTGGCAACCGCTCCGGTCAATCGATGGTTGGACCTTCTGCTTAGAGCAGACCCACACAGATTCCTGATCTGGGGACTTCGCGAGAACATCGAGCTTATCGAACTTCATCTTTCCAGCAACATCGACGTCAGAATCAGGGAGGAGGATGAATCACCATCGGATTTTGACGAACGCTATTTCACCCTGGACGACGTATTCTACATTCGTATACGCCATGACGCCTATGATCAGACCCTCACGCCGTTTCTTAAGCGTCTTGCAGACCATGACTTCAACAAATTTCAACAGGTGATGCTGGAATTGCTAACGGTCCAGCCCGCGGAAGTGGAGGAAAATCTATACAGGCTGCGAAATCTCCGATTGGCGGAAAAAGGATTCCTTCCCTTTGAAGAGGCCATCGGCATCTATCAGCGCCTGGACCCTGAGAATCTTCTCAAAAAGGGCAGTAAGGTTGAAAAACTCACAGAAAAAGCCCATCTCTCTGAGCCCGTATCTGTTTCCAAGTCGCTGCACATTCAGGATCAGGACCTCTTTTTCATGTCCTTGAGACACATAGGAGACCATCAGAGCCTGGAACGTCTCCAGATGGAATTTGCCGGGATGTGCAATCAAATCATATCTGCAGACGCCCTTTCGATCCGAGACAAGGAGCATCTGACTGCGGTGGTCAGAAAGGCTTGCGGGTATTTGGATATCGGGCTTCAGAGACTGGATGCCGGCGACCCGGACAAGGGCGCCCGCCTCATCCAGAAGGTCCCCCTGAACCAGATCTTCCGCGTGGGCTACGGTACCGGGCTCGAGCTCAAATGGAAGGCCGAAAAATGGGTCAAGAACAGCTGGTTTGTCAACCAAGCCTTGGGCACGGCATTCTGGGGCAGGCAATGGGAGGGGATCCTGGAAGGCCTCCTCAGGAAACGGCCTCTTTATTATGCAGGCCTTTCAGAAGGTGAGCCACACCGTGAATTCAAGGCCCTGGAAGAGATCGTGGACTGCCGCAGGGTGCTGGATCAGATGATGGCCCTGGATCGTCTCCTGTCCCTTGTGTCGACTCATGGGTGCCTGGCTCATCCGATCCAAGCCGACCAGTCACTTGATTACAAGAACCTTCTGCTGACCTGTTGGGCGAGAAACCACCTGGGCCTTTCAGAAGAACCCAAACCATTGCTGGTCGACGAGCTGAAGGCCTTTTTTCGCTCTCTGTGGGGGCCTGGTGGGAAACCGCATCGTGTGGGGGAAGGCATGAGACAGTCCTTTCGAAACTGGCTCATGGGGCGGTCCGGACTTGCCGCTGCTGAGATAGACAGCCAGGTCGGCATCGTCCTTGACAGCCTCTTGGGTGAGCTCGAAAACGAGTACGGCTCGGTATCCATAGAAGACCTGGACCCAAGGTATGTGAAACACGTGCTGGGCACCGCATAAAGAGCTCGGTCATCTGAGGCATCACAGCCCGGGTCGAAGGGGGCTGGCAACTACTTTTTCCCTAGAATTTCCCCCACGCTCACGGAAAGCTTTTCCACGCTGAAGGGCTTCTGAATAAAGCCATCGCAACCCCTCTTCAATATCGTGCATGCCTGGCCCTCTATGCTGTATCCGCTCGAAAGGAGAACCCTTGCATGGGGGTTGATCTCTTTGATGGCCACACAGACGTCGCCACCGTTGATTTCGGGCATGATCATGTCAAGCATGACCAGGTCAATGTTATCGCTCCTGGTCTTATAGATCTCAATGGCTTCTGCTCCACCCAGGGCTTCAATCACTGTGTAACCCAACTGCTCAAGCATCTCAGCCCCTAAGTCCAACACCGCTTCTTCATCATCGACCAGAAGAATGGTTTCCGTGCCCTTGATGACTTGGTCGCGTCCTCTGACAGGTTGGCTGACCCGCTTTTCCGACGCAGGCAGGTAGATGCTAAAGGTCGTACCCCTTCCCTTCCTGGAGGTCACCTCAATGTACCCGCCGTGGCCCTTGACGATGCCATAGACGGACGCCAACCCGAGACCGGTACCCCGCCCCATTTCCTTGGTGGTAAAAAAGGGTTCAAAAATGCGCTTCTGCGTCTCTTTATCGATGCCTGTGCCTGCATCGGTGACCGTTAATAAGACATAGTTGCCCGGTTTCACCTCATACGGTTTGTCCTTTATCTCCTCATGGGTCGCATTTCGCGTCTTCAGGACGAGCTTACCACCACCAGGCATGGCATCTGCCGCATTCACATAAAGATTCAACAAGATCTGTTCAATTTGCCCCTCGTCCGCCTCTATGGCAAATAGGTCTTTGGCCGGTTCTCGACGAATGGTGATCTCCTTCTTGGTTCTGCCAAATGTATCTGCCGCCTCTTCCACCAATCGGTTCAGGTCGACAGGCTTGACCTCATATTTTCCCCTCCTGGCATAGCCAAGAAGCTGACTGGTGAGTTTCGCGCCACGTTCAATCTGCTTCTCGATGCTCTTCAGCCTTTCATAATATGGATTGGACGGATTGACATTAAAAAGCATTAGAGAGACATTACCCTGAATGGCCATCAGCAGATTATTGAAATCATGTGCAATGCCACCCGCCAGGGTTCCCACGGCCTCCATCTTTTGGGCCTGCTGCAATTGAGCCTCGAGTTTCTTTTGTTCCGTAATGTCGCGTAGATTGAACACGCTGCCCTTCGGTGTCCCTTCACGATCCCGGTAAACAGCAGCGCTTATGCTCACATGGACGATAGATCCCCCTTTGGTATAACGGCGACTTTGGATGCCGGAAAAGCTTTGTCCGGCCAGCACTTTGGCGATCATCATCCGGGTTTCCGGCCGATTCTCCTGGGGCACATTTCCTATGGTCTTTCCCGAGAGCTCCTCCAGGGTCCAGCCGAAGACCCGGGTGAATGCCGGATTCAAATAGATGACCTTCCCCTCCGTGTCGTAGACGACAATGGAGTCCGGAGATGCTTCCAGAACCGCGTGATACTTTTCCTCGCTCTCCCGCAGTGCCGTCTCGGTATGTTTGCTGTCGGCCAGGATCCTGGATAATTTGTCAATTTCTCTTAAGCTCTTTCCTCCGATGGCTTCAGCGATTTTTTGATAGTACTTGACCCTTGCCCGTTCTTGCTTTAGCAACGTCTCTAATTCAGCGCATTTTTCTCGCCGGCTGTTTTTTTTGACGGACATCCTATTTTTCCTCACCAAAGACGACAAAAACCCCTGTCCAGTCCAGCCCCCTGCTTTTTTTCAAGAGGGGAGCAATTTCAACACCTGAATAAAACCCTATAAGGGGAACATCATATTTTTTCAGCACCTGTTGGATTTCTGCGGCCTCTTCACAGGGCGTACTGGAATAGGCGGCGGTCCGGCCCGCGCAATCGATATAGAGCCCAAAGACGGGCCTGCTTCCGTCGGCCTCCACTTGTTTCATTAATGCGGCCGCGTTTATCCTTGCTGACTCCAGCATTTTTTCCGAGTCCCTCAGCATGAACTGGATCTCCATGCCTACTTCCAAGCCCGGTTCAAACAGGGCGACCCCTTTTTCGTCAGGCACAAGACCGATGATCAATCGGTTGACAAAGTTGCCTTCTTCAAACTCTCCGTATCTTTCCCCGTGATTTTCGCCGATTGTCAGATAATTGACAGGATGCTCGTGTCGCCATCTATCGTTTCCAAACAGTTCGTCAATCACGTCGACGATCGGCTTGCCATCCAATTCATATAGGACAGCACCCTCTACGTTTGTAATCGTGTGATAGGTCCCGTCGAGGGGCGTGCACCCATGCATAATACGAAAATAGGGTCGAAAATCTCCCGACAGTGCCGTGCCCACCACGCTCTGAGTGTCCACGTACGACCCGCAAAACTGCTTTGTGGGGCCAAACCTGTAATCTCCGATCAGGCCTGCGCCGATAATTGGCACCTTGTGTGGGAGGCCTTCATCTATTCCAGCAAGGAGGGGCCTTGAGGTATTCAGAACAGGCGGCGTGCTATGGGTGGCAGGGTGTCGAACCGAATCATAGAAGACAAGCACCATCTCGTCTTCCAGGTCGGTTGACAATGCTTGCGCCAGCTTTTGGCCCGCCTGCTGTTCCCCTTGGTCGAGGCCGCCAACTGCGACCACTCTATGTTGGATCGTGTCAGATTCAATGAGTGCAAGACCAGCGGGAGAGCCTTCATAGGATAACGCACTATCCGTGATCACACCGATGGCTGACCCCCCGATGACAGGCGATTCTTTGCCTATGACTGATTGCAGGCCATCGAAGAATTCATCATGATCAAGCCTTCCGGCGCAGAAGGCCAATGCAAGGTCAACGCGTTCCACGCCGCCGGCTTTCAAGGCCCTTTCAGCCACTCGTTTACCTGACAGAAAGGCCTTCTTTTCATTGACGTATCCAATACCCACCTTCGTGTTTCTCATGCCCGGTTCTCCTGGTAGCGTGGCCCGAAGGCCCTGTTTTGAGCCTTCAAGACGTCTTATTATGACCTATTAGAAAAACTTATTACAAAAATCATACCGTTATGGCAACACCCGGCCAAATTTATCCGCTCGGTGAGCACGGCAATGAGTTGAAAAAGATAACAGATGTGGTAAAAGCTGTGAAGGTGCAATAGACACAGGCAAACCGTCATTCTTGATCTCCTGGTATTTTCTTCATGTTGCCTTGATGCATCAATTTTTGGGCCGATCAAATCCAACACCATCGTTTTCACCCGGCAAGATGGGTGACACGGTAATCAGAAGAAGGACAGGCCTCCTGGTTCATTTGGCGGGCTGTCTATGCTTGTTTGTACTTTCTTGCGGCATTCCTTCAAATACCTACCGATTGACCAAAGGGACGATAAAGACGACTTATGCGGTGACGAAAGGCGCAACCAAGGCCGGCATAGGTACCGGCAAGGTCGTCTACAAAGTGGGGCAGTTCACCTTCAAGGTCGTTATGGCGCCCCTGAGCTGGCCCCTGACCCATGAAGAAATTGAGTCAATCAACGATCTGCCCCCCAAAGAAGCCATCAGACAGGGCCGGGTGAAAAACGCCCCTTATGTGGTCCTGGGCCGGCGCTATGTGCCCATGTCCGTGGAAGCGGCCCGAACATACCGGGAGCAGGGGACGGCATCCTGGTACGGCAATGAAACCCTTCGGCAAAAAGGTGGCCACATGACGGCAAACGGCGAGAGTTTTGACCCGACTGGACTCAGCGCAGCCCACAAACATCTGCCTCTGCCCACCTATGTACGGGTGACAAACCTGGAGAATCGCCGCTCTATTATTGTCCGGGTGAATGATCGCGGCCCCTTTGTGAAGGGGCGCATCATTGACCTGAGTGCCGGGGCCGCCCGGAAACTCGGTTTCTACAAGCAGGGAACTGCACGGGTTTATGTGGAGACCATCGATGTTAAGGCCTAACCGAAAAGGGGAGCTTATGAAGGCAGGGTGTTTCAAGTCAATGGTAATGAACTCGTAAAAAGTCTTTTGTGAGCGAAATTGAGCATTTTGGGGAGAAAGCACTTGAGGTGTTCAGCGTTAAGAAATGCTAACTGTTTGAGGGTGGTAGCCCGAGTTTTAGCATTTTAGCTGAGCACCTCAAAGGCGCCCAAAATGTTCACGGAGCGAGCGAAACCGACTTTTTACGAGACTATCAATGAGTTGAAGTCCGTTAACAGATTGGATCGCGGAGGTCAATGAGCCATGAACGTTCCAGCCTTATATTGCGACATCTTGGAAGTTTCCACGGGTGTTGGACCGGATATTGTGGACTTGACAGACAGGCTCTCCTTGATGGTGCAAAGCGCCGGCATAGAAGATGGAAGTCTACACGCCTCGGTCATAGGTTCCACGGGGTCTCTTACCACCATTGAATATGAACCAGGCGTTGTTGAAGATCTGAAACGCGCCATTACACGTCTTGCGCCTCCAGACCTGACCTACGAGCATGAAAAGGCCTGGCATGATGGTAATGGCCACAGCCATGTCCAGGCGGCCTTGCTGGGCCCTTCTATTGTCATACCCGTGCGAAGGGGTGCATTGGCCCTTGGAACCTGGCAGCAGGCGGTGGTCATCAACCACGACAACCGGCCTCGCCAAAGGCGGGTGGCCGTGACTTTGGTCGGCACCTCGTATCAACCGGGGGTCTTTAGAAACAGGCCCCCTTCAACAACGCTTGGAGATAAAGAGCCCTGAGGATTGTCAAATGATGAACCTGGACCAGCGCATTGGGACAGGCCGAAGCCCCTTGGTGGCACCGGGGCTCACGGTCTATGGCACAATCATTCTGTGGCACGCAGCTTGCAATTCTACCCCCAAAGGTCCCTTGCCCGCTTGGGGCCCTATAGGACAAGACCGCCCTTCGGGGTGGGAATATGGCCCGGTTTTCGGAATCCCATATGCCTTCTTCAAAGAGAAACCTTAACACACATAGCCCCTCCAGCCACCCACCGAGCAGCCTTGTCCAAAGACCTGTCCCTGCAGGCGAAAGAGGCCGGTCCTGGAACCATATCCTCGGCATCCTTAGAAAGAACAAGGCCATATCTGCCTGGCTGGACTTGGGGAACCATCAAAACCCTGAATTATTCGTTGTGCTGGCAGATGAACTCTCCGGCCCTGAGAGGGAAGCTTTGGCGGCAGTAACGGATGTCGTGGTACATACCCGCGACCATCTGACAAAAAAGATTGCTGACCTTGAGCGGCGCAATCAGCACTTACGGGCCTTAAGCCTGACCGATGGTCTGACCGGCCTTTACAATTATCGCTTTTTTGCCAAACAACTCGACGTTGAGATAGCACGGACCAAACGCACAGGTCAGCCTTGCTCCCTCATGATGATAGACTTGGACGACTTCAAGCAACTGAACGACACGTTGGGCCACAATGAGGGAAACGCCTTCCTGGTGAAGGTGGCCCAGGTCATACGAGAACAACTGAGGCCAACCGATATCCTGTGCCGTTATGGAGGCGATGAGTTCGCAGTGATCATGCCGGCCACAGCCCTCTTTGATGCCCTGCGCATCGGTGAACGCTTGAGGGCGTCCCTCAGCAGGCTACCATTCAAGCCAAGCACCCCCTGTTCGGCCAGCATAGGACTGGCTGAATGTGATCCTGTTTTCGCCCACGGCTTCCGCGCATTCGTGGACATCGCCGACAAGGCCCTTTACAGAGCAAAGACCGAAGGTAAGAACAGGATTTGCTTTGAAGGCACACTCCCCGAAATGCGCGGAGTGCCGTCTGTCACGCAGGACGAGAAAGAAGCCCTTTTGAAAAGGGATGACTAGAAGCTGCAGTAACCGCATAGATCTTTGATGCATTGAATGAGAAAGGTCAAGGAATACTGATGAAAGCCAAAAAGCCGTTCATTACCTCGATTGCAAGTGGCAAAGGAGGCGTGGGAAAGACATTCATTACCGCCAACCTGGCCTCTTGCCTTGCGAAGGACGGGAACAAGGTCCTGGTGGTGGACTGTGATCTGGGCCTTGCCAATATGGATATCCTCCTTGGGATTAGCCCCATGTTCACGTTACAGGACTTGGTCTTCGGGAACCGGAGTGTTGAAGAGGTGGTCGTATGCACGAAGGCGGGCTTCGATCTGGTTCCAGCCAGTTCGGGTGTGAAGGAGATGGGACAATTACTTTACGAAAAGATTCAGATGATAAAAAGCAGCCTTGACACCCTTATCCCAAATTATGATCACGTCCTCTTGGATACCGGCGCTGGGATCTCAGAGGTTGTGCTCCAGTTTAACCTGTTTGCCCCCAATAATATCATAGTGCTCAACAGAGAACCTACCAGTGTGACCGACGCCTACGCAGTCATTAAAGTGATGTGCCAGCGGTTTGCAAGGCAGTCCTTTGGGATCATCGTCAATTCGGCAAACAACGAAAAGGAGGCGGGCCGACTTTTCAGGCATATCGATGCTGTTTCCAGGGACTTTTTGGATCTTCCATTGCATTATCTTGGCTACGTTGTCACCGACGGTGCCGTTCCAAATTCTATCATGAATCACAGGGTCTTGGTCGACACCCATCCGGGGTCCGGAGTCGGAATGAACTGTTCCCATATTGCCAGGGCCATTCCCAAGTGGGCTCAACAGGCAACGGTGTCCGCCATCGTGTAGTTGATCAAATCCTGCCCAAGGCGAGACTGGCACTCAGTGAAGATCCACACCCGGCAAATTCCTGTGGTTGGGTTCAACCACACGGTCAATGAAAGGGGTTGTCATGAAAGGATTCCTGAAATATGGGGCCATTGCACTCTTTGCCTGTTGCATGGTCTTTTCCGCCTGTTCAAAAAATGAAGAAGTAGACAGGAAAAAAGGTGCCATTGAAAAGATGACCGACCATACGGCCGATGTCATTGGAACGAAGATTCGAACGCCGATTGATCAGGCACGTTCCGTTCAAGGCATGGCAAGAAAACGGCTCAAAAATACTGAAAAACCCTTGTAAGATCAATAGTGACTTAGCCGCCATTATAAGGCTCCCCACCCAGGGTCGGAGCTTTCCCGATAAGGTACTTGGCCATTTTCCTAGTGCTTCCCTTGACCCCGAATGTTACCCCCCCTCGTGTCTCGGATCCCCCTCAACCAAGGGTGCCAGAGATTAGCCACTGGGTTCTTGACTGTGTCAGTGCTAATAATGAAAGGGAATCCTATATAGACTTGACACTCACGTCAGGCGTGATAACGGAAAGACATTTGCACTGGGCGATCAGTCCGCCCCGTGCAATGCACCGTCTTGTTTCTTGAGGCAGTGGCACGCGAGCACCTTTGTCCTCATAATGTGTTGCTGGACGGAATCCGCTCTCGTAGTGATACCCATCAATGAGGGAGCCATCCAAGGCACGAGTGAGGCTTATCCGATGATGGCAAAGATCATGTGAAAAAGGGCATTTATGGATCTTTATCTGTTTTCCATGTTCGTATTGATTGGTCTTGCGGTTTCTGATCTGGTTGTTGGTGTGATCAATGATGCCGTTAACTTCCTGAACTCTTCAATAGGTTCCAAGGTGGCGCCACGTCATGTGATTATGATCGTTGCAAGCCTCGGAATACTTGCAGGTGTCACCTTTTCCAGCGGAATGATGGAAGTGGCCAGAAAGGGAATATTCCACCCGAAGTTTTTCATTATGCCGGAACTGATTAATATCTTTCTGGCCGTCATGCTTACTGATATCATTCTCCTTGATCTTTTTAATACGTTTGGTCTGCCAACATCCACGACGGTATCAATCGTCTTCGAGTTGCTGGGAGCCGCCGTGGCCGTATCCTTAATAAAGCTTTACACGGCAGGCGACAGCTTGTCTAAGCTTGCAGATTACATAAACACGGGAAAAGCCCTTGCTATTATTTCAGGAATTCTTCTATCGGTTGTGATTGCCTTCTTTTTCGGAGTGACGATCCAGTTCATAGCCCGTATTGTCTTCACCTTTGACTACAGGAAGCGTCTTAAGCGCTTTGGAGGTGTCTGGGGAGGCCTGTCTCTCGCAGTCGTTACCTATTTTATCCTGATAAAGGGTGCCAAAGGCACATCGTTTCTGACACCCGATTCCATGGCTTGGATCAAAGCCCATTCGTGGATCATACTGTCAGTGGGCTTTCTGTTTTTTGGCCTTATATTTCAATTAGTAACGCTTTTTACGAGGATCGATATCCTGAAACCGATTGTTTTGATCGGAACTTTTGCCCTTGCCATGGCTTTTGCCGGCAATGATCTTGTCAATTTTATCGGTGTTCCGCTGGCAGGATTGAGTGCCTATAGTATCGCCTCAGCCACCAATGAACCGCTGCGAGTGACCATGGCTGCCCTTGAAAAACCTATACAGTCCAATACTTTTCTGCTGCTGATCGCCGGGACAATAATGGTCATCACCCTATGGGTGTCCAGAAAATCCCGCACTGTTTCTAAAACAGAGCTCAGCCTGGGCAGGCAGGACGAAGGCATGGAACGCTTTGGTTCTTCAATACTTTCCAGAAGTCTTGTGCGTATGTCTCACACAGTTTTTTCTCTTGCCAACACATTGATACCGGTACGGCTCAGGAGAACGATTTCCCGACGCCTGGACCCGGGCGCCTATAGATGTGCACCTTCAATAGACGGGAAAATACCGTCTTTTGACCTCTTGCGCGCTTCTGTAAACCTTATTGTTGCTAGTGCTGTGGTGTCATTTGCAACATCCTTGAAGCTCCCGCTTTCAACGACCTATGTGACGTTCATGGTGTCTATGGGAACATCGCTTTCGGACCAGGCATGGGGAAGAGAAAGCGCTGTTTATCGAGTGGCGGGCGTGCTTACTGTCATAAGCGGATGGTTCCTAACTGCACTTGCAGCGTTCTCGGTCTCCCTTCTTTTTGCATTTCTTATATATTATCTTAGGCTTGCCGCCATTTTAGGATTACTGGTGCTCCTGATTACTCTGGTATGCTACACCTACCGCCTGCACTTCAGAAGGGAAAAAGAAAGCCGTGTGATTGACGCCTTCAGCCTGAAAAACATCAGTGATCCCGATACCGCGATCAACGCTTCTTTTGAACAGACGGGATCTTTTCTCAAGGAGATCGGCGATAGTTTGGGTCTTTGTTTTGAGGCTGCCTTTTCGCAGGACAGGCAAGGGCTGAGAGACACGACAACATGGACAGACAAGATCCAGAAATGGGCCAACGTTATTATCGCCAATACCTTTGAAACGCTTTTTCTTCTTCGTGATAATGCCGTCGACAGTACGCAGAAATACGCAAGAACAATAGGCTGCATACAGGGTATTGCAGAAAGTCATAGAGATATCATCAAGCGCTCTTACGTGCATTTCGAAAATTGTCACCAAGGATTTAGTGATGTTCAGAAAGAAGAGCTGAGGCGGGTTAAAACCTATATTACCCGGCTTTTATGGAATACTTCCATTATGTTAAGGCAGAGGAAAAAAGTCGATTACGATTATATTGCTAACCAGAGCCGGAGATTGAACAACCTTATTACTGAATTTGACAAGAACCAGATACAGCGGATACAAAACGGTGAATCCACGACTCGCTTGAACATTCTCTATTACGGATTGATGGAAAACTCCGTGAACATTGCCCAACACACACAAAATTTGCTTAATATCTTCAGGGAGTCTTTTTAGGGTGAAACCATTACCGGAAACAAGGGCGTTATTCTCAGCGTAAGGAGGCAATAATGCGTATTCCATTTCTTTCGGCATTTGTGACTTCACCCTTTGACGGCCTTCAGGAACATGCAGAAAAGGTAAAGGAATGTGGGTGGGCGTTTCAGCAGGCCATAGAGTGCCATGCCGCAGAAAAATGCAAGGCATTTGACGAATACCGACAGGAAGTCATCAAACTTGAAAGTGAGGCTGACGCCATAAAGCGCAGGGTCCGTGGACACCTACCAAGGCGAACAAGGCTGCCTGTGAATCAATTCCAGGTATTCATGTACCTAAGAGAACAAGACAAGGTCCTTGATTCTGTTGAAGATGCCCTTGATTGGATCTCCTATCGAAGCAGCGAAGGCATTACGAAGAAGGAACTCAGAGAGACCTTGTTCCGTCTTGTTGATGCCGTTCTCGAGCCGATCGAGGACCTCAGCCGATTGGTGGCTGAGGCAAAGAAATATTTTGACAGTCACTCGGAGAAGCAGCGCGGAATCGTGAAGAAAATTATTCATAATTTGAGAAAGAGGGAGCATGATGCGGACAGAATTGAAGATGAACTAAAATATAAGATCTTTAGTATGGAAAAGGACCCGGTAGCGATATTTCATCTGGTCAAGCTGGCTGAAATCGTCGGCTCTGTTGCTGATCATGCGGAAAATGCTGGAGATGTGATGAGAACTATGATTGCACGGAAAGAATAGCCCTTTTTGTTGGATAGAAATCGTCTCTTTCATGGTTTCGTAAAAAGTCGATTTTGCTCACGCCGTGAACATTTTGGGGGCCCTTGAGATGTTCAGCCAAAATGCTCAATGTCGTTCGCAAAACACTGTTTCCGGGTCCATCAATGTTACAGATAACCAATTTTTTTATTTCTCCTGAGGTCTTAGCAGCACGTGGAACCGCTTAACCAAGTAGCCAATACCATAGCGCTCACCATGGGCGTGGCGTGGGCCAGCGGGATCAATCTGTACGCCGCCATGGTGATGTTGGGCCTGCTTGGAGCCACGGGTAACATGGACCTGCCTTCCGGGCTGCAAATCCTCGCCAATCCTCTGATCATCGGCGCGGCCGGCTTCATGTATGTGGTGGAATTCATCGCAGACAAGATACCGGGAGTCGATACGAGCTGGGATACCCTGCACACCTTTATTCGCATCCCCGCCGGGGCATTGCTGGCAGCCGGTGCGGTGGGTGAAGTGAATCCTGTGGTCGCCCTGGCCGCTGCTATCGTGGGCGGCGGCTTGGCGGCCGGCGCCCACGCCACCAAATCCGGCACCCGGGTCATGATCAACACCTCTCCCGAGCCGGTAAGCAACTGGGTCGCCTCTATTGTGGAAGACCTTGCTGTCATTGCCGGTCTGTGGACCGCTCTTCACCACCCGTGGGTGTTTATCGTCCTGTTGATCGGTTTTATCTTGCTGATGGTTTGGCTACTGCCCAAGCTTTGGCAGGCTATCAAAAAGCTGTTCGGTTTCATAGGCCGGCTGTTTAGACAAGGAATCTGACCATGGCCACCATAGTCCGTGAGGTGATCGCAATCTTGGAAACCATCGCCCCGCCGTGGATGCGTTACGGCGACGACCCCATCGGGCTGCACGCCGGTCACCCAGACTGGAAGGTGAGAAAGATCCTCCTTGCCCTCGACGCAACCCTTCCTGTGGTGCGGGAGGCCAAGAAACGTGGATGCCAGATGCTCATCACGCATCACCCCCGGTTCTATCGGCCCCTAGCAAACCTGGATGAATCAGAGCCGATGGGCGCACTGGCAGCAGAAATCGCACGGGCGAGGCTGGCGGTCTATTGCGCCCACACGAACCTGGACCTCGTCCCGGGAGGCATCAATGACATCCTGGCCGATCTCGCGGGCATGCGGGAAAAAAGAAAGCCTCTCATTTCCGTGGCAGATGACCGAATGTTGAAGTTGGTCACGTTTGCTCCTGAGGAGCATGTTGAGACCATACGAGCCGCGCTCTGCAAAGCCGGAGCCGGGGTCATCGGAAACTACACGGATTGCTCGTTTGGAACAGGCGGCAGGGGCACGTTCCGTGGCTCGGACACCACGAAACCTTTCCTTGGCAAGCCCGGACGGCTTGAGGAGGTAAAGGAGTGGCGGCTCGAAGTGCTCTTGCCCGAAAGCTGCCGGGTGGCCGTGCTGCGGGCCTTGACCGAGTCCCATCCATACGAAGAACCGGCCTGCGACATCTATCCCTTGCTCGACAAGAAGACCTACGGCCAAGGACGCCACGGCCTGCTCAAGAGGCCGACCAAACTCGGCTTGCTCGCGCGGAAAATGAAAAAGGCGACAAGTTCACCCGGGGTCTTGGTGCTGGGCGATCGGGAAAGACCGGTCCGGACCGTTGCCGTGTGGAGCGGCGCCGGATTCCAGACAGACTGCGTCAAGGGGCTTGGCCTCGACGCCGTGGTCCTGGGCGAAATCGACTACCACGGCTGCGAGGTCCTTCAGCAAATCAACACGGGTTGTATCGCCCTGGGCCATGCCCCATGCGAGGAAGTCGTCTTGCCATGGCTCGCCGAGAAGCTCTTGAACGCCTTCCCCGGCATCAGTGTGGCAGTCACGACCGAAGGTATCGTGAAGATGTGGAGTCTATGATCTCACAGCTCTGATATTGCCCTTGAGCTTTCCAAGGCCTGCCCGAGCAAAAGCCGTTTCCCCGAATTTCTCCTCAAAATCCTTTGCCTCCATCCTCAGCATATCGTCCGTTGAAGGGAGGCAAACGTCCCTGGATGACTTATCCCCATTAAAGGGACATGCCTCCTGACAAGCGTCACACCCAAAAAAACAGTCGCCCATCTTTTTGCCGGTTTCATGGCTGACCTCTCCACGGTGTTCAATGGTCAAATATGAAAGGCATCTTGAGGCATCCATGGAAAAAGGGCCGTCAAGGGCGCCGGTGGGGCAGGCATCAATGCATCGGCTACAGGAACCGCACTGGTTCTCCGTGGGCTCGCTGTCTGAAAGAGACAAGAAGGCGGTGGTGAGGATCTCCACCAGGAAAACGTATGAGCCGTATTCAGGCATAATAAGCATATTGTTTTTCCCTATGAATCCCATGCCCGACGCACACGCGAAGCTTCTTTCAAGAATAGGGGCTGAATCCACGCAAACCCTTGTCTTGCTCCCCGGACACCACAAAACGATGCTAAGGGCCAACTCTTGAGCCAGCGGCCTCAATCGATCATGATAGTCGGTCTTGTCGGGCTCTGCATACCTTGCAGTGGTAAAGCCATCCGGTGTGCAGGGCTTCCGGCAAGCATAGGGATAGGCGAGAGAAATCACCGTCTGACAACCATCAAGCAGCCCTGAGGGATTTTGCCTCAATTTCTCATTCCGCTCTAACCAGGTCATTTCTGCATGCCTTCCGGCGGCGATCCATGAGCAAAATTGATCAAAAAACAGAGGCCTTTCAGGCCGGGAAAACCCCACGCCTACAAACCCCAGACCTTTTGCCTTTTCTTTAATAGGGACAATCAAGGTCTTATGTATAGTGATAAGGTCAAAGGATGACAGATTCTAAAAAGTGTTTTGCGAACAACATTGAGCATTTTGGGAGACAGGCACTTGAGATGTTCAGCGTTAAGAAATGCTAACTGTTTGAGGGCGTTGGCCCGAGTTTTAGCATTTTAGCTGAACCTCTCAAGGGCCCCCAAAATGTTCACGGAGTGAGCAAAATCGACTTTTTACGAAACCATCAAGGATACATACAAGAGACCGCACTGTAACGGTCTTGGCCGGGCCGGGGGAATGGAAACATGGGGACCCGTGACGTCTAATCGAATGGGGTCAGACTTTCAGAACCATCCTCGGTGACAAGGACGGTTTGCTCGAACTGAGCGGAAAGAGACCCGTCGACTGTGACCGCCGTCCACTTGTCTGCCAGAATCCGCAGGTATCTCTCACCCAGGTTGATCATAGGCTCGACTGTGAAGACCATGCCCGGGACCAGGCCAATGCCCGCCCCTTTTTGACCGTAATGGGGGATCTGAGGAGATTCGTGAAACCCAAACCCGACGCCATGGCCAACGAACTCTCTCACCACGGAGCACCCTTGTCCTTCCGCAAGTCTTTGAATCGCCCAACCGATATCCCCTACGCTGTTTCCGGGCCGTACTTGTGCCATGCCGGCTTCAAGACACTGTCGGGCCACCTTGACAATCTTCTGGGCATCCGGCCCCGGTGTTCCAACAAAAAAGGTCTTGCTGGCGTCAGCATAGTATCCCTTCAAGACGGAAGTCACATCCACATTAACGATGTCGCCATCATTCAAAATCCTTCTTCCAGGGATACCGTGACAAATCACTTCATTGACGGAGACACAGACACTCTTTGGAAAACCTCGGTAGTTTAAGGGCGCGGGGGTGGCGTGATTTGTGACGGTGAATTCATGAACCAGGGTGTTAATTTCATCGGTGCTTCTCCCCGGCGTGATTTTTTCCTCCACCAGATCAAGCGTCTCCATGACCAGACGGCCGGCCCTCCTGATACCCTCAATGTCCTTCTTCCTCTTCAGCCGGATCTTGTACTCCTGAAAATACAGGTCCTTGAGGTTCTGCGACTTCCGGGCCTCCTTCCCGAGGCAGCACCTTTTATATTTAAGGCCGCTGCCGCAAGGGCAAGGATCATTTCGACCCGCTTGCAGCTTGCTGTTCTTCATCAACATCTTTCACCAGCCAGTCTCCTGAAGGCCCCGCCTTGTGGGCGGGCAGCCTCACTCAGAGGAGATGACAAGGGATGGCGATGGAAACAAAAAAAGAAGCCCTCCTGAGCTTCATGTAAGCGCGCCTGCGAAAACTATTTCAATTTTCAATTAATATAACCAACAGGATGCCTTGTCAATATGCATCCCTGCTTGGATATGCTCGCGGTTTGGGTAATGAACGCGCATACGATGGGAGCCCCTTCAAGGCAAGGTTGTGTGTGATTGACAGGCGGTTGAGCGGAAGCTATGATGAACGGGCGATTGAAGAAAGACCCGGGAGCCATGCCCATGACCGAAGTTCGCCCCCTTGTGCTGAGTGACCTGCCGGTGGTCAAAGCTTACCTGCAGCGCCACCCGCCGGAAATCTCTGAATTGACCTTTACCAACCTTTTTGTCTGGCGCAATGCCAGGCCCGTTTTCCTTGCCGAGGCAGACGACGCCATCGTCTTCATAACCAACTCGCGCCTGGGCGATGCCAACGGCAAACTGATTATCGGAAGCCCTGTGGGCGGGGCGTCGCCATTGGCCGCGGCCCGCTCGCTGGACCTTCAGGTGGCAGGATTCTCCCGTATTCCCGAGACCACGGCCAGCCAGTTACGCGAAGCAGGCCTCCACGTGGAAACGGACAGAGACAACTGGGATTACGTATACCGTGTCGCGGACCTGGGTGATCTCGCAGGACGGCGCTTCCACAAGAAGCGAAATCTGATCAAGCAGTGCCTTCGGGCGTACACATGCCGGTATGAGCCTATCACATCGGGGCTCATTGCCGAGTGTTCCGACATGCAAGATCGGTGGTGCAAAGCCCGGGAGTGTGGGCACGACCCCGGTTTGTGCAGTGAGTATGTAGCCATTCGGGAGAGCTTTTCGCTTTTTGAGCAGCTTCAATTGATCGGCGGGGTCGTTCGGGTGGATGGGATCATCCAGGCCTATGCCTTGGGTGAACAACTGCGGCCGGGTGTGGCCGTGTGTCACTTCGAGAAGGCGATGCCCGAATTTCGCGGCCTCGGCCAGCTTATCAACCAGTGGTTTTCCAAGCACTCTTTGGGTGCTTTCGAACTGGTCAATCGAGAGCAGGACATGGGAATTTCTGGTTTGCGCCAGGCAAAGGAGAGCTATCATCCTCACCACATGGTTGAGAAGTTCAACGCCTGGTTCCCAGGCGTGAGCCCCGGCAAGGCGTTGCCTGTTGAGCCTCATGAGTGTGACAAACATGGGCCCAGGTCGACACAAATCCAAATATGACGCCGCGAACAGGAGGAACAAGGACCCATGAATGATGTCAACCAAATCTCATCAGCCAATGACCAAGAGTTGCCGGAAGACCTGAGACGCTGTGTCGCCTTTCACGGGCATCTGTGCCCTGGCCTGGTATACGGTTACCTGGTGGCAAGACAGGCCGCTGAACGCCTCGAACTTCATCGCTCCCAAGACGAAGAGGTGGTGGCCATTAGCGAGAACGACACCTGTGCTGTGGATGCCCTTCAGGTCTTGCTTGGAACGACCGCAGGCAAAGGGAACCTCATCTTGAAGGACTACGGAAAAAACGTCTTTACGGTCTTTAATCGATCCAACAAGCGGGCCTTCCGCTTTTCCCGTAAAGAGTCTTACAGGTACGCAGGAAAAGATCCAGAGGCGTTTGCCAAACTGGAGGCGGCGGTTGCCGCCGGCCAAGCATCCGTCAAAGAGCAAATGCGCCAAAAAAGGCTGAAAGTCCTGGACCTCCTTGCCAAGCCCTTTGATGCTGTCTTTGATACCAAAGAGGTGACGTATCCTGAGCCGCCATACGCCCCGCTGGCCCCTTCCAAGGCATGCGCCCAATGTGGTGAAATGACCATGTCGACAAGGATGGTTGCCACAGGGGATGGAAGATCGCTTTGTGTGCCCTGTGCCCTGCAAGAGGGCCTGTCGCCCTAGGTTGTTGAGAAGTTACACTTGGTTCATTGAAGCTCCCTGTAGCAAGCTACAGGGAATCTTCGACCGTAAGGAACGCTGACCGGCTTGCTCCCCGCAAGCCCCCTCCTCTAGGACGGGGTCGAGGGGAGCTATGGGAAAAAACTGTTTTTCTTCCTTACCGGGAAGCCCCGCCCTTTAGGGTGGGAGAAGCTTCACTTTTTTTGGATACGCTCGCTAACCCCGCAGCAAGCTACGGGGAATGCGCTCGCTTTTGCGGTTCAACCACCGTATATTGCGATACTTTCTCGCTTGACACCCAAAGCGTGGTCTTCTATATTCCGGGCCCAAAAAGCGGGTTCTTGACAACAGCGTCATATGCAAAGACTTCAGGGCTGGCGAGATTATCAAAAACGTTTGCAGCGAGACGGCCTTCGAAAAGGGCTTTTCAAGAGGGGCCTTGGGCTGTTGCTCTTGTTGGTGTTCTTCGGCCTGGGGATCCAGTTCTTCAGGATCAATCAGTCCACCGGTTACTTTAACAGGTCTACAGAGACAGCGGATCTTTTTGACAGGCAGGCTACTGAGGCTTCAGGTATATTCACGAAAAAAGACCTCAGGGCCTTGATAAATCCTGACGATGTGTTCAGGAACCCAGGAGAAAAGGTCGATCTCCATCGTTCCAACAGGGTTTTTTCCCTGGAAACCACGCTAGACAGCAGGTTCCAGGGTTACATGTTGAAAAAAATCTGCAGTTCCCAATCCCCGCTGATCGGTTTTGTCGCCATGGATCCTGCAACTGGACGGATTCTTTCCATGGTTGACTCCGAGAAAGTGAATGGCGTAAAGAATGTCTGTCTCAGCAGTCAATTCCCGGCCGCCAGTATCTTTAAAATCGTCAGTGCGGCTGCGGCCATCGATCGCTGTCATATGGCCGCTGACACGAAATTGACGTACAATGGCCGCAGACACACCCTATACAAGAATCAATTGACGCATCGAACCAATCGTTACACTAACCAGGTCTCCTTGAAAACGTCCTTTGCCCGATCCATTAATCCTGTGTTTGGCAAACTGGGCATTTTTCGCCTGAAAAGAAAGCTCCTCGAAAAATATGCTGCTCGGTTTGGATTCAATCAACCCATCGATTTCGAGCTTCCTGTTCAGCCGAGTCGAATTTTAGTAGATGACGATCCGTATCATTGGGCAGAGCTTACTTGCGGCTTTAACCGAGAAACGTTGATGTCGCCCGTTCACGGGGCAATGATGGCTGCTTCCATTGTCAATGATGGAAATCTCGTGGAACCTATGATTATTGAACGCATCACTGACAACGAGGAAAAAACCGTTTATGTCGGCCACACGAGCGTTGCGAGACGGGCTATCTCTCGCAAAGCAAGCCGGGAGATGAAGGCATTGATGGCGGCAACCATTTCCTACGGGACCTGCAGCCGCGCATTCAGGGGCTACCGCCGCGATCCGGTCTTGTCAAAGCTGTTGATCGGAGGGAAAACAGGTTCCATAAATAACAAGACGGATGAATTACACTATGATTGGTTTGTGGGCTTCTGTGCAGAAAGAATGGGCTCGAAAAAACTCGCGCTTGCCGTACTCGTTGTCCACGACAAGCTCCTCAGAGCGAGAGCCCCGGAATTTGCCCGCCTCGCCATGAGATATTATTTCCAGAGATCGCCATGCCAAAGGACCTCCTCCACTTCTGAAGGAAAAAGTCCCGGGCTGGGGTGAGAAGGCAGTGTTGGAAGGGAGAAAATCGAGATGATGGGGATAGGAGTTATCCACGGCAGATTTCAGGTCTTGCACCATGACCACCTTAAGTATCTCATGGCTGGAAAGGCGCGATGTCAGCACCTTTATGTGGGCATCACCAATCCGGACCCGACGCTGACAAGACCTGAGACGAGCGATCCGCACCGGAGCAATTCCCTTGCGAATCCTTTGACCTATTTTGAACGCTACGCCATGGTCCGAGCAGCTCTGGAAGAGACAGGCGTGAGTCATAAGGACTTTTCCATTGTTCCCTTGCCTATTAACTTTCCAGAACTCTACGCTTATTACGTCCCCCTTGACGCCACTTTTTTTGTGACGATTTACGACGACTGGGGAAGGAAGAAGCTCGAACGGTTCCGCTCTCTTGGACTGAAGACGGAAGTCCTGTGGGAACGGCCTCGTGCCCAGAAGGGTCTCAGCGCCAACGATATCCGTCTTCGCATGGCGCGAGGTGAGCCTTGGAGTCACCTGGTCCCACCCAGCACGGGCCGGTTGATGGAATTATGGAACATTCCCAGGCGACTTCAAGAGTTGTACGAGACGGATTCGACGGATGTCGGCTCTCTTTAGCGACGACGGACCTCAGCGCTGTTGGAAGATCTTTGTCGACATCTGCTGCCAAAAATTGGCGCTGGGCTCTGGAATGCCCGCCAGCGCGCCGTAGCTGCGACTGATTCTGGGATCTGCACGCCACACCGGGTACGGAAGGCCCCCGATAATCCGATTAAACAGGAACGCTTCAAGAATGAGCAAGGTCACGGCCGCCAGAAGACCGAGGACCTGGCGCAAGGAAAGGCAGGCAACGGCATAAAGCATGGAGCGCAGGGCATAACCTCAAGTCTCTTGCTATGTCCAGCGCCCCGTGCCCTATGCGCCGGCTGAATTAATATTCGGGGTAGATAAGCCCGGCCAACAGTGACTCGTCATAGAGCCTGGCCTCAACATCCACGCCAAAGAAATCGGCAACCGGTTTCAGGATCTCTGGATTGTTTTTCCAGACCGTGCGGCCGGCTTCTAATACGACCTGGAGCCCCTTTCTGGTCATCTTCCCCAAGGGCTGGCGACACGGCCCACCGGGCATCCCAAGGACCGCCATGAGGGTCTTTGTGCCAAGGGGGTTTCTGGCACGGCAACCAACGGTCCCGTATGGGGTTTCCTCCTGGGTCTTTACGGTCACAATGCCGAAGAGGGGTTTCAAGGCATTCACCAGTTTCTCTGCCTCAGCTACGTTGCCTTGGTTGGCGAACGTGGTCATGTCCTGAACCGCCTTGGGGGCTATATTGGAAGCCACGGAGATCACGCCGCTGGCCTTGATCGCAGGATCAGTGATCATGGCGAAGGTCTTGTCATCATCGCCGGAAAGGATGGTGAACTCCGGCCCGCAGCACTGCCGCGTGCGTTTCATATTGTCTACGTTGCCGGTAGCCTCTTTCACTGTGTTCACATTGGCAAACTGCTGATCCAGGATGGCAAGGTCTTCGGGCAAGAGCTGGGCGCCGGTACGCCCCGGGATCACATAGGGGATGATTTGAATCTGAGGAAATTGCTTTGCCACAGGGGCCACGTATTCCCTGCGTATCTCAAGGGAGCTGGGGCCATTATAATAGGGATCCACCAGCAGGGCTGCATCGGCCCCCACATGCACTGCATGCTCTGTGCTTTCCAGCGTTTCCCGGGTATTGTTGCTCCCCGTCCCTGCAATGGACTGGCATCGCCCCTTGCACTTTTCGGCCACCACCTGGATGACCCTGTTGTGTTCTTCCCAGTTCAATGCCGGGCTCTCTCCTGTCGTACCCACTGCCAGAATGCCACTGATGCCCCCTGCAATCTGAAACTCTACCAGTTTTTCCAAACCCTCATAATCCACGTCGTCGTTCTTGAATGGCGTCATGAGCGCCGTGTATCCGCCGCTAAACATTTCCGCACCTCCTCGTCTAAGGTGGATGGTTTCGTAAAACGTCGATTTTACTCACTCCGTGAACATTTTGGGGGCACTTGAGATGTTCAGCTAAAATGCTAAAACTCGGGCTAATGCCCTCAAACAGTTAGCATTTTTCAACGCTAAATATCTCAAGTGCCTTTCTCCCAAAATGCTCAATGTCGTTCGCAAAATACTTTTTACGAAACCGTCAAGGTTCCCTCCCCGCAAAAAAAAAGCCGGAGCACGCTCCGACTGTAGCCGACCAAGAGAGCGCTCCACGAAAATACCGTGACAGTCCTGCAGATGTTATCCACAGGCCCAGCCCGCCTCTGAAACAGGCTCAAAGCGGACTTCGGCGGTATGCCCTTTGGCCGCACGGTGAAGATGCGGGGCCTGCCCCCCTACCCTGCGGCTACTGATGCACACCGCGCCTCAACTCTGGTGTTAATATAGGGTAAAAGATGGGATGTCACGTGTCAAGAAGAAAATCCCGCCCCGATCTGTCACGCCCTGAGCGTGGCGATCAATTTGTCGGGATCAAGAAGGATGCCGATGGCGTGTTTGATGTGTGTAACCACAATGTCGGCCTGCAGCATGGCCTTGGTGGTGGCACCTTCTGCCTGAACGGTGCAGATGGAAACCTTGGCCACTTTGAACATCTCTACATCGATGTTGCCGTTTCCCACGCAGACGGTGTGATCAGGTCCGATTGACTCCACAAAGGTTTTTTTCTCCAGGGCTGTCTTGGTGACAACGGCCTCAATACCCGGAGCGTGCCCGAAGGTCTGTCCAAGGTTGCCCCGTGTGTCGCCCGAAAGGATGTAGATCTTGAATCCCTGCGCTCTTAAGGCTTGCAGGGCATCCAAAACGCCAGCAATAAAATCACCCGACTCGGTGACAGTGCCGTTCAGATCCAGCACCACATTTTCCACCTCAAGGGAGCCGTAACCGGGAACAGCGATGGTTTTCACTTATGTCTCCTGAGCCCCTTGCCCGTCATTTTATGAATCGCCCGTCATCTCTTGATGTGGCCACCTTGTGTATATTCTCCTCCAACCATCCTATTCTCTCAACTTCGCTTACGTCGAATCTTGGTACATAGGGCTTGATATCCAGGAGGGGGGTCCCATCGACAATGTCTACATCCTGAATATGAAGCATGGCTCCCTCAACGCGGACAAGACGTACCACTGAGATCCCTATGGGGTTCGGTCTGCTTGGCGCTCGCATGGCAAAAACGCCGCGCGCTTCGCTATCCATAAACGGCCTGGCTGTTAAGGACGCCCCTTTGGACAGATGAAAGTGATAGATCAAGATAATATGAGAAAACCCTTCAATATCTTTCAGTCCTTCAGCATATTCAGGAAACACCTCCACCCTGCCGCCCGCACCCTTGGCACCCGCAGGCTGTATCGGGGTTCCCTTGGGTTCTTTGAACGGAGAATGAATGACCCCTATCGGCTTGTATGTTATCTCGTTCATCTGGGAGTAAACGGTTACCCTCTATCCGTCCCTGCTATCCTTGTTCCTTGACCTGATCCCAAATCTGCATGAGGTAATCCTTGCATTCTTCAAAGACCTGAGCCTGTTCCTCGACGACTTGTTCCGCCTCAGCAGAGATCATCTTCTTCGTCTGGTTGATGAAGGATGCCACCCGGCCCAGGTAGAGGGGAGTGACCAGGTTGACCAGCTGGGTTCGGTTGTCTTTCCATCGATGGAACGTGGCGGCAGTCTCATAGAGCACCATCACCCAGGTCTTATCCGGCATGATGAATTTTGTCTTTGCTTTACTGGCACACGCCTTGAGTTCTGTATAACATTCCGGGCAGAAAATGTCCTTATAAAAGCCCGTGAACTGGCGAAAGCCCGTCCTGTATTCCTTGACCAGACGTTCCAGATTCACCTCAATAGGATCCGGCTCTTTGATCTCCTGAACACCGAACAGGGGAACGGTTCGGCTTCCCTTGACAGCCTTCCAGGCGGTCTCGTTTTGCTCCATAAGGACAAACAGGGTGTGCACGACCTGTCGAAACATAGGGCCCAGAGATTCGGCAGGATCCTTGGCATCATGAATCTTCACCCCCAAGTTCGACTGGCAGATCTTAAAATTATTGGTAATGGCGTTCGTGGTCATCCAGATGTCAATGCCATAGCGGGCTACGTCGGTCTCCCACACATCCTGTTCAATATAGTATTCTGCAAGCTTGCCGACGAAAGCAAAGTCTCCGCCGATGGGCTGGCGGATACGAAGACCGTAGAGGGCCCGCGTCAGGTTATACACAATGTTGTTGGTAATGGTGCCATCATATTTGTATCGGGAATAAAGAGGGGAAACATATTGGTAGTCCATTTCAAGGATGGGTTCCAGCAGGTATTTCACCCAGTCGCTGGTGATGGAACGCAGGTCAGAATCCACGACCATACAGACCTTCACCTTTAGGCGCTTGGCCGCTTCAAAGATGGAACGAAAGGCCGAGCCTTTCCCGGCAGGGCCCCGGTAGATGGAGACGATCTTCTCCTGCCAAGGCTTGATCTGGAACTCCTTGGCCACATCACGTGTGTCATCCGTAGAACCCCCGTCTGCCACGACGATGACTGACCGAAAATCCCTGTAATGTTTATGAAGACCGTGAGTAACCATTCGAATCACGTGTTCTATGGTGCCTTGGTTATTGTAACACGGAATTCCCACAAGGATGTCTGCACGCTCAATCTCCTCAATCCTCTTAGCCGTGTAGGCCCTTAGTGCCGTATCATAGCCCATGGTTGTTATCCTCCTTGCCCAACCGATTGAAGCGCCGCCAAACCAGTTAGGGGGTTTTATTGGAAATCATGGCCTTCGTCAAAGTCAAAAGTCAATAGAGGCAGAAAGAAAAACAAGAAGCGACTGTGTTCCCTCTTCTCTTGAACACAGGAGTGAAAAACAAAACGCGCAAGTCCGTTTGAACCGCAAAAGCGAGCGCATTCCCCGTAGCTTGCTGCGGGGTTAGCGAGCGTATCCAAAAAAAGTCAGCGTTCCTTACGGTCGAAGATTCCCTGTAGCTTGCTACAGGAAGCTTCAATATGAACTGCTCGGACCACACAAGCGCCTTCAGGTTCTCTGGTTTTCGGCTGCAAATCAACGGAAAAAACAGTGGAAAACGAAGGATCCGGAAGGAGATATCGAGCTGCTCAAAGCCTTTTGGAGGTTTGAAGACGATCCCAGATATCGTGATTGGTAGAGGCATCGAGACTTGTGCACCCTCTCCTGATTCATGCAGATTTACTGGCCACTGGTGACCAAAGAAATATCGAAAAAGGAAAGGAATCATTCTTCGGTCTGTTTGTTGAGTTCTGTCTTCTCCACTGTAGACCGAATGTGAATATCGCGCTGAGGAAATGCGATTTCGACACCTCTTTCCCGAAAGAGGCGATCAATTTCAAAGCGAACATCCGTTTCCACGGCAATAAAATGGTCTATGGTAGTCCACAGGCGCAATCTAAAAATAAGAGCGCTATCTCCAAAGTCGTCAAAAAGAACATCTGGTTTGGGCCTTTTCAAGACCTTTGGATGGCCCTGGGCGATCTCAAGGAGTGTTTCGCGGACCAACTCTGTGTTAGACCCGTAAGCAACACCCACCACAATGTTTCGACGTAACCGCAAATCTTTGAAGCTCCAATTGGTCACTTGGTTGCTGATCATATCGGAATTAGGGATGATCAGTGACGCGTTGTCATAGGTCTGGACAACTGTGGACCGAACATTGATTTTCGTAATGGTTCCCCAGATCTCGTTAACTTGGACCACGTCGCCCACCTGAACGGGTCTTTCAAAAAGAAGAATCAGTCCGCTAACAAAGTTGTTGAAAATGTTTTGGAGGCCAAAGCCGAGTCCAATGCTCAGTGCGCCAAAGGCCACAGCAATGGAGGTCGTGCTCAGTCCCATGACGTTCAGGGATACGAGGATGCCCAGACCCCAAAGAAGATAGACCGTTACCGTTGTGACGGACTCCTGCACACCCAATTCCAGGCCGCTATCAAAAAGGACCCGGCTTCTAAGAAACTGGCGCCATAGACGAGCCGCCGCATGTGTGAATAAGAGGATTAGGATGGCATATATGAAACCAGCCAGGCTTAGACGCATCCCTCCTAGCTGTATGGGGCGGTGTAGAACCCCAAGAAGGCCAACGAAGATTGTCTGCGTGCCTCCCCAGGCCAGCAGCAAACACACGAGAAGTGTTCCCATCCATGCTAACGATGAAAGCCATATAAGCAGCCATTTCGTGGAGCGAGCCCTTTCTGTCTCCCCTCTTTCGGCAGCATCCGCGGCTTTTGCCAGGGTGGCATTCCATTCCCGCAGAGAAAAGAACAAAAGGCCGGCCCATGAAAGGACAACCACCGTTCGGCCCCAGGACGTGAACCAGTAAAGGGCCAATGGTCCGTAGCCAGCCAATTCCAGCAGGAGCCCTCCGCCAGCGATGGTGTAACCCAATCCCACGATGATCGGTGTGGCGGTCAAAAACAATCGGGATTTCTCTGTTGAAAACCGAGGGAATCCCTGACGAAACATCTTCCAAAAAGACACACTCCACACAAGGAAAGCGACCTCAAAAAATGCGCGGCACAAAAACAAGATTGCGCCGCCCCCCCCAATCATCCATGCTAATGTGACATAAGCTATAGCAAAAGCTCGCGTGGCAACAATCATAACTCGCAGGCGAAATATCAGAGGCTCTGAGACGGGCGGCTTATCCCCCTTACGCCACGTCTTGAGTAAATCCAATTCCCACCTGCAGAACAACCAGATGAGCAATATATACACAACCACTCGAATGAGGGGGACACCCGAATAAACGAGTCGCAACTGAGCGTACGCATACAAGAATATAGTAGCCCCTAGCAGTGGCAATGAACGTTGAATGAGTTTTAACGTGAGGGACCCCCAGGGGCGTGAACTCATAACAGGACGCTGTCCTAAAAGAATGCAGTATTGGCGAAGCCGCAGAAAAAGGAAGAAAAAGATGCCAAACAGCAGGAGAAACGTGACCAAGGGAAAACCTCCGGACGGCCAAACAGCCTGTGTCTCTTTTAACCAGAAATCGACCGTCACAAGTGAGGCGAGTTGTCCAGCCAACCGGCTGAGCTCCTCGTTGATAGACTTCCAGCCAACAGAGGCCAGCGGGTTCTGTTTCCGGTTGAAAAGGTCTTGTTTTCTGCGGTTGCGGATCTGCTGATCGAATCTTTCGGTCAAGGCACTCAACGCCTGCTGAGTTTGCTGCAGTTGGCTCATCAGGTTTGTATAAACATTTCGCATCTCGTCAATAATTTTGCGCTCGCGTGAAATCAATTGCAGCAACGTCTCGAATTGCCCAAGCCGAGTTTTGGCCAAGGCATCCTTGGATGCTTCTGCTTTGATATCGGTCAACTGCTTTTCATTGAGCGTGTACTTCTCCTCTGTTTGACGCTGTACCTCATCCATAGCGTCCCGTTTTTCGCTCAGCTTTTTCAACCGGGTGGCGATCGTTTCTAACGCAGGTTGCTGGTCCGCCCGAGCTTTTTGCAGATCTGAAATTTCCGTTGTGGGAAGCAGGAGCAAGTTGCCATGGACAGACATCTGCAACTTGTAAGCATCAAGTTCCCTATCAACCGTCTCTTTGAGGCCCTGAACCTGGTTAAGCTGTTCCCTGAGTTGCCGGACATTTTCTTCTTCAGCCTTTAGGGTCTTTTCAATCGACTGGCCCAGATCGCTATGCTGAGAAGGACCGGCAGGGCGTTTAGCGGGGAGTTCTTGCGCTGCATGAGCCATTCCTGTCCCATTCATAAGAAGAGATAAAAATACTAGCGACAAGAACAAACTCATCACCATGTCTCTCATGCTTGATCTGTCATGGGGTCCCATACGATCTCTTTCCTTGAACCGGAAAAGCGAGCGCATTCCCCGTAGCTTGCTGCGGGGTTAGCGAGCGCATCTGAAAAAGTCAGCGTTCCTTACGGTCGAAGATTCCCTGTAGCTTGCTACAGGGAGCTTCAATACGGTTTTTAATCTTATTGACGTCAATGGATTCACAACCATCTTTTCTTTTTAAAGTACCCGACCAGTGACACCACGATAACAACCATCACCCCCCAGACCATAAAATACCCCCACCGCCACTCCAGTTCCGGCATGTACTTGAAATTCATGCCGTAGATGCCTGCCAAAAAGGTCAAGGGAATGAATATGGTCGCCATGATCGTTAAGACCTTCATCACCTCGTTCATTTTGTTGCTGATCGTCGACAGGTAAATGTCAAGCATCCCGGAAAGCATGTCTCGGAATGACTCTATGGTATCGATAATCTGAATGGTATGGTCATAGACATCTCTTAAATATATGCCTGTTGATTCACGAATCAGAGATGACTCCCCTTTTGACAATCCGTTGACAAGCTCTCTCAATGGCCATACCTGCTTTCGAAAGAATATCATCTCCCTTTTCATGTCGTGAATGTTTTGCAAGGTCTCACGTGTGGAATTGGTTAGAAGCGCCTCTTCCACGACCTCAATCTTCTCTCCAATAGTCTCCAGTATAAGAAAATATTCATCAACAAGGGCATCCAAGAGAGTATAGGCAAGGTAATCACTTCCTGCTTTTCGAATACGGCCCTTCCCCTTTCTAAGCCTTTCTCTGACGCCATTGAAGACATCTCCCGGGCGTTCCTGAAAAGAGAGTACATAGTTTTGGCCCACGACCAAACTGACCTGCTCAGCTTTCACCTGATCGTCCTTTTGGTCGTAGCGGAGCATGTTTAGGACTGCAAAGAGATAGTCCTCGAAGTCTTCCATTTTTGGGCGCTGTCCCGTATGGACGATGTCTTCCAGAATAAGAGGATGCAAGCCAAAATGTTTCCCAATGCTTTCTATCACACCCACCTCGTGAAGTCCGTCTATGTTGATCCATGTAACGGTCGGCTCTTCTTTGAACGGAAAAGATTCTTCAATGGCTTCTAGGGCTTTCTCCTGAAAATGCGTTTCATCATAATCCATAAGGCTAATGGTTATCTTATCCGTTTTTTTCTCCCCCACGTGGATGAGGGTCCCAGGAGGAAGACCAACTTTCTCTGACCGTTTCTTGATAAATCTAGGCATGGGACATACCCTCCGATAAGATGCTTAGCTAAAGATTGCTTGCTCGGAATCTCCAGGCTCACCCGTGTTCTTACCTCGGTCTTGGGCTGATTCGGTGTCGCTGTTCCTCAGCCCAACAGGACCTGGAGATTCTCCTAAAACTGATAGATTCGTAAAAAGTATTTTGCGAACGATATTGAGCATTTTGGGAGAAAGGCACTTCAGATGTTTAGCGTTAAAAAATGCTAACTGTTTGAGGGCGTTAGCCCGAGTTGAGCGCAAAGCTTCACTGCGTGTTAGCGTTTTAGCTAAACATCTGAAGGGCCCCCAAAATGTTCACGGAGTGAGTAAAATCGACTTTTTACGAGTCCATCAAAACTGAGCATGGAAACACACGTATCCCGCGAAGCCCTCCCGCAGTAGAAAGACTTGTCATTGGTCTTCTTATCTCCGAAACGACTTCATGAATCACAATCTTCTCCTCCACCTCTCCAACCTCTTTGACCTTAGCCAGTCTATGAAGGAAATACAAACCGATCACAAAGGCCAGCGAGAAGAAGAAATCCCAGTGCTGGAAGTTCCATGTGTTCAAGCTGACTTCTCCTAGCGGAGACCTCCAGTTTCTATCCTTCTGGCCCTGACTAAAATGTGTAGCCTACCGAAAAATGAAGTCTTCCCGAGCTTTCCCCCTCCTCTGGATCAAGCTTTCTCCCATAGAGAAACCCGATAGGCCCAATGGGCGTCATATACCTTAGGCCCAGACCTACGGAAGTGCGAAGTGGGTCTGAAACGCCAGTGTCGCCAAAGGTATCGGTCAGACGTCCTACATCATAAAAGGCAGCGAGTTCAAGGTTAAAGCCCAGATCGATTCTCGCTTCCAAACTCCCGACTACTGCGGTCCGACCTCCAAGCGGGTCACCGTTGGCATCAAGACGGAGCAGGTTCTCGTCAAAGCCCCGCACATCAGAGATACCACCCAGGAAAAAGAGCTGATCATCCGGGACGGCCTCTTCTTCGTTGAAAGGATAGATGTGCCCTGCCCGGCCGAGCCAGGCGAAGGTCAACCGCCGAAGGGGCGTGACATAGTATCTGAAATCAAAGCGGTATTTGAGAAAATCATCCAATGTGTTCGAAAGGCCTTTAGAAATGTCAACGGATAATGAGGAAAAAATCCCCTTTTTAGGGCGGACAAAGGAATCCCTGGTGTCGTACCGGATCGAAGGGGTCGTCACCAGTATGCTTCTTGGCTCGAATTGATCGTCATCATTGATGTCGAACGCGTTATCCCTTGAATCGGTTCTAAACTGATCTCTTCGTTCAAAACGGCAAGCCAGGCCCGTGGTGACATGTGAGAAGGCCTTTCGGCTAAATCCCACCGACGCACCGTAGATCGTTGTCCCGAAATCCTGATTGAATTCTTCCCTTCGCTCAGCAAAAAGGCCAAGGGCCGCCGAGGTCTTTGTGCCAAACAGCTTCGGTTCCAAGAAGCCCAGGTCTCCCCTATAGCCGATCTCGCTCCATTGCCCTGCCAGCCAGGCGTCCTTGTTCGTCCCAAACAGATTGTGGTCGCCAACTTTTGCAGACACAAAAAGACCTGTATCGGTTTCGTATCCCACACCAGACTCAACAAAGTAAGGTTTTTTCTCCTCCATCTCAACGAACAGATTGATTTCCTCCTTTTGTTCCTTGAGTCCAATGGTCTTGAACTGAACCGTGTCAAAGAGGCCCAGGTTTCTGATGTTTCGTTGTCCTTTCAGCAATCGTACCAGAGAAAAGGGTTGCCCTGGCGCCATGTTGAGTTCCTTTTGAAGGATCTTTTCCCTGGTCCGAAAATTGCCCGTGTAATAGACCTGCCCCATTTCAACGTATGGTCCCTCATCAACGATGTATACCACCCGGGCCTTCGAGTGATCCTTACTGAGAAAAACGTCCCCTTTGACCTTGACATGGGGGTACCCCTTTTCAGAAATCAAGGCAGACAATGCGTTCTCATCACTTTGAACCATGTATTTTCGAAATGGTTCCCCCTCTTTCAGCATGAGGACTCGATAGGCCTCTGCTTCTGAAACAACGGTGATCCCTGTAATCTTCAGTGACGACACCATCGATTGAATGCCTTCCTCAATGTCAAGCTTGATCGAGACATGTCTTTTGTCCTTGCTCCATGTCAAGTCCTCCGACACGCTTGCCTCCGAATACCCGTGCCGGCGATAAAGCGATGTGATTGCATACACGTCCTCGTCCAGCCTCTCCGGCACAAAGACCCCCTTGTCCAGAAATCCCGGCAACCGGGTAAGCATCTGTTTTTTCAACTTGGCACCGTCAAAGGCACGATTTCCTGCCACCTGAATGGCATGGACAACCGAACGGGGCCCCTCATCAATGACAAACCGGAGCCTCCGAACTTTCTGGTCCTCATCGGTCTTTGTTTCTTCTTCGATCCGCACACGCATTTCAAGATACCCCGCCATCCTGTAACGTTCTCTTAACTTTCTCGCGCTCTTTTTCAGTTCAAGATCTTTCTTGTTGCCCTCTCTAAAGAAGACCAGATCTTTCTTCAGGGTGCGATCCCAAAATGCATCATTGCCGACGAATTCTACTTCATATCGACGGCCTTCATCAATCTTCACAAAAACGGAAACGCCATTTATCCCAGATTCCTTTTCCACCTTAGCATCGATCACAGCCTCCGCGTAGCCCTTTTTCCAGTAATATTCGGTCAGGTGCGTGATGTCTTTCTTGAGGCTTCCATCCGAAAAAGCTCCAGCACTGCCGGGCAGGAACGAAACACGCCAGGTTTTCATCTTCAGTTTGAGCCTTGTGTCGGAAAATGCTCGATTCCCGCTGATCTCCAGCCGCCTCAGCCTATAGTAAGCGCCTTTTTCTATGTCGACTCGAATGATGAAATGACCATCTTCTGGATCCTCTCGGACCGTCACCTCCACCTTTGGCGCAATAAACCCTTGCTGCTGGAAAACCTCTGCAACCAAAGCCGCTTGCTTAGGGAGTTCGCCTTGAATAAATACGTCACCGGTATAAATCGTCATGGCGTTAAGGATTTCCCGCTCAAAAAGAGGATACTTTCCGTGTATTTTAATCTCTTTGATCAATCGAAATGGGGTTAGTTGAAACTGGAGTGAGATGCCCTTGTCTTCCTCTTTGGAATCCACATGAATTTCCCCAAACTTTCTACTTACCTTCAATGCCTCGATGGACTCTTGCAGCCGGGCCTCGGAAAACGGCTCCCCCTCTCGAAGAAATATCAGGCTTCGCGCCATGCCGAGCCACTCGGTTTCACCACCCGCGACATCGCGCACCTCCACAAGAATGCTGGAAACCATAGGTGCCGCAACAGATGCGGCCTCTGGGCCTTTGTTCCCTGACGCGGCATGGCCAAGAACAAGGGTTGCTAGAAAAAAAGACAGAAGACGCACAGAAAGCAGGCTCGTCTGAAAGATCTTTGTCCGTGGCATGTGGGTCCTTTTCCTAACGAAACTCAAGCTTGAACTTCAATGCTCCGCCAAAGATGCCCGTGTTATCCTGAAATCCACTCAATAAGATATTCTCAAGGAATTTGTACTCTGCAATGGCACGCTGGGTCAACACGCCGTCCTTGGATTCTGTAGCGTATTTTATGATCGTTCTCTTGGAGAGCTCCTTTCCGATAGTGACTTTCACCCGGTCCGAGGCCGCTCCGCCGGCTTCTCCTTGACTATCCACCTCCAAGATATCAAGCCCCGTGGTCTTCTTGACATCCTCTCCGAATGTTGACGAGAGCAGTCCGGCAACCATTTGCGATGTTGACCGAGGCGTGCCCCCCTCGCCTGCAATCAGCTCATGAGTCGTCCGACCAGCGACAAGAAGCGACAAGATGTCCCCCTCTTCTTCCGAGGGGTTCGAGGTCAGTTTAAAGGCAAGCTCTTCCGGCGTGCCGGAAATGGCTAGGAGGATCGTCCAGTTTCTCACCTCCACTTCGCCTTCTATGTCCAGGGTCGGTTCGGTTCGATAAGGGTTCAAAAAGTCGACCACGCCTTTCTTGACGACAAAGGTTCTCCTGAGGTAGCTGACCGTGCCTGACTCAACATTGGCACGCCCCCCGAGAATCGGGTTGTTCAGTCCGCCTGAGATGCGGATGTCGGGGTTGACATCCAGGTGGGCGAGGTTATTATCCACGACAATCGGGCTCCGGGATTTGACGGCGATGTCAAGACCCGTGTTTTTGAGAAAAGGCTGTGTGATCTCCGACGGCGCAATGGCCTCTTCCCGCCGCTTCTCTCCAATCCGTTGCAGCAGGCTTAGGTTCACATCCTTGTAATACGTTCCTTCAAGAATGACGGCCTCGCCTTGAATCATGGATTGCGCCTCGGTTCCGCGAACTTGAAGTGTGGTGTTAAAAAGCAAGTCCAATGTGTCAGGTATGCGAAAGGGGAGTGCGCTCCCATTAAATCGCACATCCACCTTGTCCGGCTGAAAATGATCCAGGTCGATCTTGCCCGCCAGGTCAAACCGACCGGTATCTAGTTGTCCTTCGATCCCATCGATCATGATGGCCTGGGGGGTCATCTGGATCCGACCGTTCAGATCGTGCACTTTTTGCGACAACTGGGGGACGGTGAAGGCAAGGTTCTGAAGCCCTATCTCGGCCCGGATATCCGGATGAAATCGGGTTCCCCTCATGCTGGCAGATAGGGAAAGATCTCCTGTGATATCAGGAAGGTCCTCCACGAATAGACTCACCAGGGTCAAGGGGACGTTCCCCTCGGCCTCAAAAGCCAGCGTGCCGTTGCGTGCCCCGTGTCCTTTGATGTCCATCCGACCTTCTTTGAGAAGCCGCAAATGCAGTCCAGGGATCGAGATCTCCTCGTCCTTCCATGAGACCTTGAAATCCTGGGTGTGAGCAATCTCTTTTTCTTTGAAAAAAAGATCCAATTTTGAAAGATCAACGGAAGCCTCGCTTCGATCGAGGCCCCCGGCGTTTCCCCTGGCTTCAATTCGGCCACTCAACGTGCCGCTCAAAGCCCCCTGGTCTAAGATCTTGAAGTAGGGGGCCAGTTCGGTATCATCAAACAGGATGGATACCCAAAAGTCCCTTTTTTCTAGATGAAATGTGCCGTTGAGGTCGAAATTCAGGTTTCCCGAAATTCGGGCTAACTGATCATGGAGATCCAGACGGATCTGAACATCGTCTAATGCCTTCCCATTGATCTCCAGCTGATTTAAGGCGATTTCCCCTCTGAGTTTGGGATCTTCAAATGTGCCACTTCCTGAAATATCGAAGAGGAGTCTTCCATCGGCGATCTTCTGTTCACGGACTTTATCAATATGTTCTAAAGCGATCCCTTGGGACGAGACGGTAAACTCATAGGCTTTTTTGAGGGAAAACCAGCCTGTCCCCTCGATCAGCTCCCCTGGGGCCACCGTGATTTGAAGGGGCTCGACGTAAATCCTATCCCCCTCAAGTTTAGACCGCAGTTTAAGCCTTTCGAGTTTCTGCATGCCAAGATCCAAGGCTGATCCGTCAAGGTCCAGAGTCCCTGTTGGATTAGTCATGCTTCCCTCCAGGTGAGCGGTCAGCGCAAGCTTTCCTCTCAGCTTGCCTACAAAATCCTGTATGAATAGGGTGTCTCCTTGAACGTTCGCCTGAAATTTGGGGTCTTTGAGGAGTTGCCCTGTTTTTGGTTCCAGAATTTGGGCTGTGCCCAAGATGCGCAGGAAGGAGTTCTGATTGTGAAGCTCGGCCTTATCCAGATAGACGGTGCCTTCAGAGAATCGAAGGGCAGCATTCAAATCACCCAATCGGGCAGCCTCAGTCGCCAGGTCTTTTCCTCGTAAAGATAAGGCTCCCTCCAATGCCTTGATGCTGCCATTGAGGTTTAGATCTCCATCGATCGTGCCGCTTACGAGTTCCCTTGTTAAGAAGTCTTTCATTTCAACCTGACGAAGGGCCACAGACAAGTTCAGAGGCTGTGTCGGCTCGACCCCAGAAGGGCTGTTGAAAATTTGAATAGAGCCCCCGCCCTGCATAGTAGAGCCCTGATTGACAAGATTAAGCTGAGAGATTTGCATGGCTCCCGATGCATTCAAGCTGGCGTTCAGCCGAACATCTCCGATGGTTATGTCCTGAAAACGCAGTTGGTCTCCCTGTAACTGAAAATCAAAAACCGGCTGTTTGATGACGCCTGAGATATTGGCGGTCAGTCCAAATTCTCCATGCACGTCCTGCACACCAAGAGATGACAACGTGGTGCCAAGGCGTGGCGCCGACAGTGTGAGTGCTGCCGTGACTTTTTCAGAGCCAAGATCAAAATGACCATTTGTGTGAAGATCAATATCGCCCACTTTTGCTACAAGCTGCCCTAATGTTACGACCCCTTGATCAAGGCTCGCCTGAGTTTTTAAGTGGCCATCTACTGGGGTGCCAACCTGACCCGTTGTCAATCGCTCTGCAAACATTTCCAGTGCCAGACGTGCTGAAAGGGTGCGAGGAGAAATGCCTTTTCCATGAACAGAAAGATCCGAGTGAACAATGCCGGTTAGATTGTTGGTGCCGCTGAGCAGTCCCTCAAGCTTTATGTCTTTTTCTTTAAGGGAAAATTGATATGATATCGATTCCAGATCTCTTCTCGGTGCCAGAAACCCGTTGACAAAGGCGTTTCGCAAGTCGGCCTCGCCTTGTAGGTTACAATGTCCGGAAGCGACATCCGCCTGCAAGCTATTCACGGTCAGGAGCCGGTCTTTGAGCTCACCATCGAGGCGGATACGGTCGATCTGCCTTTCTGCAATAATCCCCCCGCCGTAATCCAAGTGAAGACTCACTTCAGGATTATCGAGGGCGCCCCGGGCAGCGACATGGGCCACCATTTGTCCTGTTAGGGTGGGCTCCAAATGGAGGCTTTTTCGCAGTTCAGGAAGGGAAACGGCAATGTCGGATGTGAGGTTTAGCAGGGGTCCCCTGAAAACATTGCGTACGTTTCCAGAAAGGGAAAGCTTGGAAGAAGCGGTGTTGACCTGGAAAGCGGTTAGCTCGACACGGCCCCTTTCAAGCGCTGCCTCCAGTTTGCTTTGGTCGAGTTCGGCCCGAATTCTGGGGTTCTCAAGAGCTGCTTTGCCAATGTGCAAGGTGAGGTTTGCCGACTGTTTGAGCAGGTTCCCATCACCTGTGATACTGATTTCCTCGGCGGCGACGCTTAAATGGCTTGCAAGCGTCTCATAATGAACAGAGCCATTTACGAGCTTGACTGACTTGAGAACAATGTTGAAAGGGATCTGTGCACCCCCCGGCTCGTCTCCCCTTTGCCCTTCACGCTTGGAGGAGACAAATGCCTCCATGAGGTTGATTTGTCCGTCACGGTCCACCCGAATCGTTACCCACGGTTTTTCCAGGATGAGGCTTGAAGCGGCAAGATCGCCCTTCAAAAGCGCCGTCCAAGCGAGGTCAACAAAAAGGCGTTCAAGGCCTGCGAGTTCGTCGTCAGATGGGCCTTTGAGAACCACGTTTCTAAATTCGAAGTTCCCTGTCAGCAGAGAAAAACGACATTTTTCCCATGAGATGGCGCCGGGAATGACGTCATTGACTTTGGCTTGGATGAGGCCTTGGGCATAGTCTGTGTTTAGACAGAAGATCACTCCAGCCAGCAAAAGAATAATCAGACCGAAAAGGACTCCTGTACCAATAAAAACCCCTTTTATTTTTCTCGCCATGCGATGTTCTCTAAGATTGATGGTTTCGTAAAAAGTCGATTTTGCTCCCTCCGTGAACATCTTGGGCACCCTTGAGGTGCTCAGCTAAAATGCTAACACGCAGTGAAGCTCTGCGCTCAACTCCGGCTAACACCTTCAAACAGTTAGCATTTCTTAACGCTGAACACCTTGAGTGCTTTCTCCCCAAAATGCTCAATTTCGCTCATAAAAGACTTTTTACGAAACCATCAACATAAACCAACGCTTCTTTTGATCCATGTTTTGTCTACTCTCGCCGAATTATCGATTTTCCTAACCTCTCTCCTGCCTGGGCGACCCTGACAACCGCCACGGAGCAACGAGAGCGAAGTGCAATTTGACTGGAAAACGGTCCTATGACGGCTCGTTCCAGGAGACCGACCTTGGTGGCCCCTACGATAAGGAGATCAAATTCCGAGGATCGTTCGACCAGAAAATCCAATGGCGCATCAGACGTCGTCAGCTCAATCTTATAGAGGGCCTTTCCTATGTGCTGCTTGATGGCCTGTGCCAGTATCCTGCTGGAATGGGTTTTTTGTTCCGCTGTGTAGTCTGTAGGGAGTATGTTTAGAAAATCGATCCGGCCGTCGAAGCGATCCGCCAGGCTCCCTGCCAGCCTGACGATCAGGTGCATATTACTGGTGCCTCCAAGTGATACGGCAATCCGTTTGGGGTGAAATTCACCTCTCACCTTCAGCAGAACAATATCTGTCCGTGCCTGGGAAATGACCTCATCCATAAGGGTTGCGGTCTGAACCGATTCCTCCCCTGCGAAACCCATAACAATCATGTTACAGCCTTCCTCTTCGGCCGCATGGACAATACCCTTTGACAGGCTGCGCGACACCCGAATCACCGGCCTGATTTTTACCCGATCCAGGTCCGGTAATTTGCTGCTCCTGTCCAATAGGTCGATGGAATCCTCCGCAGCGGCCAAAGCGGACTGAAAGTCAATCTGGTTGGTGGCCTCAACAACATTCAGCACTACCAGTTCTCCTCCATTGCCGGCAAGCAAGGCCCCGGATAGAGAAAAAAGTGAAGGCTGGGTCTGGGGGTTGGCAATAGGAACGAGGATCCTTATCCCTGCGAGAAGCTTCGACTTGGGCTGTTGTGTCAATACAATGCTCATCCCGGTGCGGCTTCGGATCTCACGCTTGCGGGAATAGAAAAGATAGACGACAAAACCCAGCGCCAAGAGATGCAGTCCGAAAGTGATGGAGACCCAATCCAGGGTGGTGAGAAGAAGCAGGTTGGCCATAAATGCGGCCTCGGGAATATGACGTTTCCAGCGCTCCGGCGGCACGGACGATTCGGATGAGCGGTATAATTTGCGCAGCGCAAGGGACGCCGGCAAGAGGGAAACCATAAAGCAAAAGTTCGCCGATTTGACAATGAACACCAGGTCCCCAAAGAGCACGGCCGCAAGCGTCATCAACCCGCCGACCCACAAAGCGGCTCTTGGTGTCCTGCTCACTTCATGAATACGTCCAAGGATGGCGGGAAAGAGTCTGTCCTTCCCCATGGCAAAGATCTGCCTCGCCTGGGAAAGCAGGGTACTGTTCAGGGCGGCGGCAGAGGCAAGAACCCCTCCCAGGCCAACAAGAAACCATCCCGAGCGTCCTATGCCCTTCAAAGCGACTTCGACCAGCGGCGCTTTGGACTCAGCGAGCGTTTCCCAAGGGATGACCGTGACCGATATGAGTGCCACGGCAAGGTAGAAGAAAAGACTCACGAACATGGCCAGGAACATGGCCATGGGAACGGTCTTTTCCGGATCCACAATCTCTTCAGCGTTGTTGGCGATGAGCTGGTACCCGAAAAAAGACACGTAGATGATCGCAATAGCACCGCCCAGGCCGCCCAAACCGTTCGGGAACATAGGCACCATCAGCTTCGGGTCCGCCTTGGGAACGGCCAGCCCAATAAGGATAGCAAGCACCAGCAGATTACCCCACGTCAGAAGCCTCTGGACGCTATCCCCGCTCTTGGTCCCTCGGCTGTTGAGCATCGCGAGGAAGACAATGACTGTAAGGGCGGTTGCCTTCGAGAGGGGCTCGGGGACGTTTTGGGAGAAAAGGGTCGTGGCATAATAGGCAAAGCCTGTTGCATACATGGCGCAGGCAAAGATGCTCCCCAGCGCCAAAAGCCAGCCTGTAATAAACCCCCAGAAGCTTCCCAGTGCGCTGTAAGCAAAGGCATAACCCCCGCCGGAAACAGGCACCCTGCGAGAAAGTTCTCCGAAGACGGCCACAGAAAGGAGACTCAGGAGGCCGCAGACCAGGTAGGAAAGCCATACCGCGGGTCCGGCAGAGCCTGCGGCCAGACCGATGAGTACGTATATGCCGGCTCCCATGAGGGCGCCGATCCCCAAGGTGGTCGCTCCGAGAAGGCCCATGGTGCGCACAAATCCCACGGGAACGAGCTTACGCTTGAATATTTCTCTTATGCTTTCAGCCACATTCAATCTCTTTTCAGGCAAAATGCCGGCAGTCTAAACCACGAATGACTCTGGGGAGTATACCGCAGTCGCATTCCTTTTCAGCTGCCTTCTGTCTGGACGGTGGTTGATCGCTTAACGCACAAAAAAAACTCATAAAGTTAGCTAAGCCGGCCGGACCTCCGGCTAACCCATCACCCTTTTTACGAGCGATTTGACCGGACCTTCGTAGCGCTGCACGATCATGACCGGTGTCTTGGAGTAACGGGCAACTTTTTCGGGAATTTCACCGAACAGGACATTTGAGAAGACCCCTTCCTTGGACGTCCCCAGGACAATCAAGTCATAATCCGCCGCCGCTCGGATCAGCGTTGTCGCCACTTTTTTGCCCCCCAGGAGGCATGCGTCGGCCTTGCCTTTAAGATGAGTGAGATGCATGGTCTTTTGGATCCATTGGCGGGCTGTTTCTTGCTCGTCTTCGCCGGCATTGGGTTCCACCACGTAGCAGCAGGTCACCTCGCATCCTTCCGCGTCGTGGATTATTTCTACATATTCAGCAGCAAGGGTTGCATGGGGACCACCTGCCGTTGTCATTAATATGCGCCGGACAGGTCGATCTCCCATTAGTTTTACGGTGATGAGATCACAGGGGGCATACCTCACCACTTTATCGGTGACTTCGCCCATAATCCGGTCCCGTGTTGTGGTGTAACCTTTCCAGCCCATTAGAATAAGAGTCGCCTTTTCCGCTTCGGCCGTATGAAGAATGCCGTCCCACACCTGGTGCGCAATGCGGACCGCCGATCGGGTTTCCACTCCCTGCTCGTTGCCGTATTCGATCGCTCTTTTCAAGAGCGGCGTCTTGTGATGGACAAATCGCATGCCTTCGTGGGGAGGGAGGTTGATCGGAACATCGATGACGCCAAGCACGATGATTTCACCCTGGTGGGCCTTGGCAATGGGAATGGCCAGTTTCATCAAGGGAATCACGTGATCGGGATTATGCAGTGGAATCAGGATCCGATACGCATAGGTGTTCGCACTTTTTGACTGCTGGACTTCGAGTACCTGGGGCATATCCGGAGCCGTAACTTTTTCAAAGTACATAAAATAAATAAACAGACCGACGATGATCCAGGCAATGGCGATGTACCACGCCCGGGGATCAAACTTGAACTGATAAGCCGCCAAAAACATGTTGAGGACGATGGCGGTAATCGGCGTTGCCGGGTATAACGGCATCCGAAACCCGCCTTTCAATTCAGGGAACTTGCGGCGCAGCGCAATGAGCGAAAGATTGACCAGGGCAAATGTCAGCAAAAACATGACACTGGCTGCCGACCCGATGACCTGAATCGGGAAAAGCAGGGCCATGACGAGCACAATCACTCCGGTAACCGCAATGGCAATATGCGGGGTGCGACGCTTGGGATGGATCGTGCTGAGGGAAATCGGCAGCATCTTGTCGCGACTCATGGAAAAGGCCACTCGCGATGACGCCAGAATGGTTGCGTTCAAAGCGGATATCGTTGAAAGAAGCCCCCCGAAGATGATCAGCACCACACCAATTGACGGCATGAAGTTCTCAGCCGCCCTGGCAATCGCCGTTTCCTGATACTGACCCAGAAACTGCCAGGATTTGCCCGACTCGGGTTGAATGGCCCCGATGCAGACAAGCAAGACCATCAGATAGATGAAGACGGTGACGGAAAGGGAAATCAATGTGGCCCGGGGAATGGTTTTTTCCGGTGCCTTGATCTCCTCGGCGACCGTTGCGATCAGGTCATAGCCTTCGAAGGCGATAAAGGTCAACCCCATGGCAATGACCACCCCTCCGGCGCCGTTCGGCAGAAAGGGCGTGAAGCTTGCCGCGGCTTGGCTGGGGATCTCAAAAATCCGCTTCAGCCCGTACGCGATAAATACGCCCAGAATAATGATCTTGGCCATGGTGATGACATTTTCGACATTGCCGGTTACGGCCGTACCCCGCATATTGACGAGAATGAAAATGATGCTCACCAAAGCGGTCATCATCAGCGCCGGGGCTTGGTGACCTGCGAGGCTGAAGACAAGAGTAGCGATCGGAGGGAAGTATCTTTGAATAAATTCCCAGAAATAGCTGCCGAATCCAAGGGCATAAAGCGCACAGGCAATGATGTAGCAAAACCACAGCATCCAGCCTGAGGCGAATCCCGCCGGACCGGGGAATGCCTTTGTGATAAAGGCATAGCCGCCTCCTGATTTGGGATAGACCGAGGCAATTTCGGCATATGCGAGCGCCGTCAACAGGGTCACCACACCGTTGAGGGCAAATGCCAGCAGCGCAGCGGGTCCCGCTTCACCGGCGGCGATCCCTGTGAGTACAAAAATACCGGCGCCGATCATGGCTCCGATGCCGATCATGGTGGCATCAAAAAGGCCAAGGTCGCGGGCAAATGTAACTTCAGGTTCCGGAGAGGTGAGTTCCGGGGGTGGTGCCATGCTCGGGTTCCTTCCGAAATTGGTTCACCTTACAAGCCGTCGGTACATCTGACAATCCTGATTTATCCCGCCGGAACGTTGGGCGATAACACAAATAGAACCGCTAATAGCGCCAGAATGGTGCTGTTAGCGAATCTCTTTGTGCGGTCCATCTTGAGGCCTTTGCAGAACCTCGAAAAGCGACAATTATGAGGTTTTTGGGGTACCCACCCGGGCGAAGCGAATGGCCCGCCCTAGCGGGCAAAGCGCAGGCTGTTTGAGGCCGTTAGGCCGAGTT
>Ga0315536_1000005_pt1 | contig 76867 bp, 71 predicted proteins | sample SalMarSW160230MG_FD_203093 | JGI IMG/M metagenome (GOLD analysis project Ga0315536, IMG submission 203093) | Salt marsh sediment microbial communities from the Plum Island Ecosystem LTER, Massachusetts, United States - Salt Marsh Sediment SW1602-30 ...
ATTAAATGAGAAATTTTATCTTGAACATGACTCGCTTTTTCAATGCCATTATATTCTGCAACTAAAGCAGCTGCACTTGCGATCACTTCCGATGTTGCGGGTTTACAACCGGTGTAACTATGTCTGTGATAATGAGCAAACATCAATGCAAGAAATCCCGCATAAGGAGTTTCTCGAGGATCACCGTGACCATTCATGAATATTCTCTCATTTGGCACAAATACATCATCAAAAATTATGAATGTCTCACAATCGCCTAATTTTGATGAAGGGGAATCGATTACCTTACTTTCTTTTACCCACGCTGGTCTAGTTAGAAGTTTAACTCCTTCCCAATCAGCTGGTAAAGCAAATGCAACGGCATAATCTTTATCCTCTGGACTCATGTATCGACAAGGAACCACAATCATCTCGTCTGCATAAGCAGTATTCGTAATATTGATCTTGCATCCTCTCACAATTATTCCATCTTCTCTGGTCTCTACAACGTGAAGATATTGGTCAGGATCCTCCTGTTGAAAAGGTCTTTTAAGTCGGTCTCCTTTAGCATCAGTCTGTGCACAACTAGCGACTAAGTCTTTTTCTTGAAACATCTTCATGTAATTAAGAAATCTTTGATTGTAGTTTGTTTGTAATGCTTGGTCCATTTCATAAGTAATAACAGAAAGTGCATTTAGCGCATCAATTCCCATGCATCTCTGTATACAACCTCCTACACGATGACATAATCTGCGAGTCATGAGCTGCTTCTTGAGCAGATCCTCTTCACTCTGATGAATGTTAGTAAACCGATTTATTTTATTTCCTGTGATATGACTTTTAGCAGTGCATAAATCTTCCCATTCAGGATCATGTGCTCTATCAAAAGTCTCTTTCATGATAAACATGCCTCCCTTCAACCGAGGATCATGACGATCAACTTTTTCATCACCGATGTAAATATTTGGTTTCATCTTTTTTAGATCTTCAACATATTGTTCGAATGTCCTCATATATATCACTCTACTTTATTTATTGTATTAAATTAATTATGAGAATAAATTCAAATTTATTAATGAAATGGTTATATCGCTAAATGGAATAGACGAAAAATATTAGCATTTGAATAATCAAATCTGCATGGATTAAGATATGAAAAAAATTCTGATATCATAAAAAATAAAGCATATAAAATATATCTACTTTGAAGAAAATATAGAATGTATATTGAACAATAAACAAATTAAAGAAAATATATTAATAATCTGTTCAATTGTTTTACACTTTTTTATAACATATCATTAAAAATCATTAAATTCCAAAAATTATTTTAAGTGTCTTCAATTTAAAGTGATAAATTTAGATTTGTTAGGAGAAAATGCCTAAATTATGGATAAAAGAATATTTCTATTAGATGTAACGAATAGAGATGGGGTTCAAACAAGTCGATTAGGACTAGCAAAGTTAGAAAAGACAGTTTTAAACATCCTTCTAAATCGCATGGGAATATATCAATCTGAAATAGGTTTTCCTACAACTTATCATGAAACGAATTATATCAACGCGAATATAGAATTAGTTAATTTAGATATTCTCAAACCAATGATACTAGGTGGTTGGCTAAGAGCATTGGAATCTGATGTAGAAAAAGCAATAGAATTGACTAATATCAAACATTTAAATATTTCAATTTCAACTTCTCATCAAATGATTCAAGGTAAATTTCAAGGAAAGTATGATGAGACTGATATTATTAAAATGATGGTTGCTGCTATACATCGAGCGCGTGATTTAGGAATAAAAACAATCGGTGTAAATGCTGAAGATGCTAGCAGAACTAGTTTAGATTTCTTGATAAAATTTGCATCAGCCGCTAAAAAGGCTGATGCCGATAGATTTAGGTATTGTGATACTTTAGGTTTTGAAAGTCCTTCTAACATCCATTTCAGAGTAAAAGATATAACACGTGCGATAGATATGCCGATTGAGATGCATTGTCATAATGATTTAGGAATGGCTGTTGCAAACTCTATTATGGGCGCAAAAGGGGTGATTGAGGAGGGACAGGATGCCTATATCAATACTACTGTTAATGGGTTAGGTGAGAGAGCGGGTAATTGTGATTTAGTCAGCACGATATTAGCATTAAAACATGCAGCAGATTGGAATGATTTAGATTTATTAGATCCACATGTCGATTTGAGTAAAGCCTGGTTAGTGGCAAATTATGCCTCACAGGCATTTGGGGTTCCAATTCCAGTTAATCAGCCCGGTGTGGGAGATAATGCATTTGCTCACGAATCAGGTATTCATGCTAATGGAGCATTAAAAGATCGTAAGAATTATGAATTATATGATTATCTTGAAGTAGGAAGGGGGAAAAAAGTGTTAGTTGAAACAGGAAGAAAAATATCGACAGGTGAATATTCAGGAATTTCTTCCTTTAAACATGTTTATAATAATTTTAATCTTACTTTTAAAAATGAAGAAGAAGCAAGACAAATCCTTGAACTAGTACGATATGCTAATGTTCACAAGCAGAAACCATTGGTTCGAGAAGAATTTCTATTTATTGCTCAATTTCCAAAAATAGCAGAAATGCTCCTAACAATGAATCCACCAAAAATAACAATATTTAGTCTAAAAAATCATTAAAAAACATTAATGAAATATTAGAGCTATCAAATATCTTTATGATGAAAAAAAAGAAATAGAGAATAAAATTAGGGGATTTTAATGAAGAATTAATGAATTCTTTTTAAAATAAAAAAAAAGGAATTATGTATAAGATTTCAGAAAATTGGTTACTTTAATTGTATCTTTTGTACGTAAATAGAAGCCAAATAAAGCCGAATACTCCTACGATTGCAGATACCAATACTAACCAGCTTCCCCAATATGCTACATCAAATCCACCTAAAAGAGAAGCTATACCTTGAACCGCCATGAGAGCAAGAACTACAAATGCCATGCCCATTGCATATTCCTCTTCCCTGAACATGCCTATACCCGCTACTATTGCAAACACACCTAGCACTATAGTTGTTAATCCTTGACTTCCAAATAAGTTAATGGATGCGGCTTCAGTTAACCACGCTGGTGTTGCAATAGGCAACCCAGCCCAGGCTAAAAACTGCATTATTGCTTGGACCACATATAACAATCCAATAATAATCAATAGCCAATTGAGTAATTCATTTGAATCTTTAACTTTTTCTGTTTCATTCATGATATATTCCACATCAATATTATTTCGTTATTAGAAATAGATGTTTAAGATGAAATAGTAACTTTTGAATATAAATTTAATTTAATGGATTAATTAATTAAATAGTGATTAAAAAGAAAATTTTCTTCAAAAATGCAAAGATCGTTATCCCCCGAGAAAATTTGCGAAGATCTCGAACTAAATTTACTAAGTAAGGCATTTGCGATAGAATTATTGTTTTCGTTGATTGAATCTAGCGAAGATCCCGATATTCGGAGTAGGTCAATTGATGCTTTCAAAAGAATAGAGCGAAAGGATGATAAGATTTTTGAATTTATAGAAAATTATCTCTTATCGGATGAAAATCCTCGTGTCAGAAGTGCTGCTGCTAAATTAATTGAACATTCTTTTTTAGAGGAGGGCCTTGAATCCTTAAAATGGACCATTCAGCATGATAAATCCCCAATAGTGCTAAAAACAATGAAGGAAATAGTTATAAATAATAGAGAAGAAATAAAAGTCTTAGATGAAGAATTCGAGAAGCTTTTAGAATATATGGGGAACTATATCGGTATTATAAGAGAAGAGGCTGTTTTTTTCTTGGATCTTGAAGTTTTATTTGCTCAAGAGATAAATAATTACAAGCTTGATCTTTCAGCGTATTCATTATTTCAGAAAATTAAAGATTTTGATAATAGTGATTCTTGGTTAAGAATTAAGGATAAACACGTGGTTTCATTGTGTTTTAATAATTTCAATTGGATATATTTTAAACAACATCCTCAGATATATTCTTCTCTGTCAAAACTTCAAGATCCATTCATCTATTTAAATACTTTAAAGCGCTTCTTTTTAGGAGAAAGCAATCAAAATTCTTTGTATATACCCAAGTCGATTGGTTCTTTGAAAGCGTTGAAATATTGTACTCTAATAGATAACGGCATTCGAAATGTGCCTGCTGAAATCAGCTCTTTAGAGAAGTTAGAATATCTTGATTTAAGTTGGAATAAATTGACCATAATACCCGATGGAATATTAAATCTAGAAAATCTAAAGTATCTAAATCTAAGTCATAATAATCTTGATAAAATTCCATTGAATTTGAACAAACTTAAAAGTTTAAGGGAACTCAAGTTAAACGGCAATTATATAAAGGAAACACCTCCATCCTTGGAAGAATTCACTAATTCTTTAAATAAATTCAAGTTATGATTTCCTTTAGGAAAGAATGAGATGTTGTGAGAAAACTATAAATATATTAGGAGTATAACTAAATTCAACGTTCAAAATTAATAGATGATGCGAATATGGAAGAAAAGAAGAAAATGATTAGTGGTGGAGACGTCCTAATTAAATGCTTACTGGAAGAAGATATTCGATATCTTTTTGGAATTATTGGTGGGCAATTTTTAAAAATGTATGAAGCAATCCGTGAATGGGGTCAAGAAAAAGGAATAGAAACGGTTATGTTTAGACATGAACAAGTAGCAGCACATGCTGCGGATGCGTGGGCAAGAGTTACTAATAAACCTGGCGTGTGTTTTGGAACCGTAGGTCCTGGAGCGACCCAGCTTGTGCCCGGTGTCGGTGCTGCTTGGTCTGATAATATTCCAATGGTTGTCGTCGTCCCTCAAGTAAACTCGAAATTTGCGGATTCGTTTACTTTACAAGGAAATCTAGATCAAATCACGATGTTCAAACCAATAACAAAATATCAAAAATCAGTAAGAAATATTGATGAAATTCATGATGCGGTTCATAAAGTATTTCGTGAAGCTACTGGTGGACGTCCAAGACCGGTGTTACTAGAGATTTATGAAGATGCATTCTTAGCTGAGAAAGAAGAAAGTGAGATTCCCATCCTCCCATCACACAGTTATAGAGCTTTAGCGAAACCAGCTGTTGCTAGCGAAACTATCAAGGAAGCATTGGAGATGTTATTAAATGCGAAAAAGCCCCTGATAATTTCTGGAGGTGGAGTCTCTCGTTCAGGAGGTTGGGATGAACTTAAAGAATTTGCAGAATATTTAAAGATACCTGTCATGACTACTCTAATGGGCGTGGGCACGATTTCAAATAGATCACCAAGTTTCCTCTGTACGACGATTAATGGACCTGGATTGAAAGCGGGTCCCGAAGCAGATGTCATTTTGGCATTAGGATGTAAATTCACCCATATTATGGCACATGGAGATGAACCCTTCTGGAATGATAACCAAAAAATGATCCAAGTCGATATTGATCCATCTATCATTGGTCGTGCAAAACCAATATCTCTTGGAGTCGTTGCTGATTGCAAGCAATTTTTAAAGCAAATGGTTGATGAAACTAAAAAGTCTACAAAACCTGTTGAAAAAAGCGAGTGGTTGGATGAATTAGTTAAATTAAGAGAAACTCAAAAAGCAAGCTTACTTAAAAAAGCGGTAAAGGATAAAACTCCTATCATTCCACAAAGATTAATAAAAGAATTTTGGGAATTTATGGATGAGGATGCAATTGTCATCTTAGATGGGGGAGATATCACATGCTATGCGCTTGAACAAATTGATTTCTTTAAATCTCGACCACCTCTTTCATTATTACAACCCGTTGGGATGGGGCATTTAGGTGTTGCCGTAGGATATGGAATTGGTGCAAAGATGGCTAAACCAGATAAACAAGTCATTGCAATGTGTGGTGATGGGAGCTTTATGATGAATGTCCAAGATTTAGAAACCGCCGTTCGATTAGGGTTGAAAAATCTCATCTATGTCATAGCTAATAATAATGCGTGGGGAATGTTAAAGTCAGGGCAGAAATTATTCTGCGGTAAACGCTATATTGATGTTGATTTTAATGACTTTGATTATGCGAGAATGGCAGAGGGTTTTGGGTGTTATGGTGAAGTTGTTACGGATCCTAATGAAATAAAGCCAGCATTAGAGCGTGCTAAAAATTCTGGAAAACCAGCAGTATTAGACGTGAAAATTGAATTTTCTACACCAGATGCAACTAAGCTTCTCGGCTCAATGGGGATCCTCTAAGAGGAGAATAATCTGAATTATTGATTTATACTTTTTTTTATATAAAATAAAATTATAGATTGTTTTGGTAAATTATTATGAAAGCTGTAGTTTTTAAAGGTAAAGAAAATGTTGTGATTGAAGATGGTTTTGAAAGACCCATTATAAAACCGGATGAAGTATTAATAAAGGTTAAAAAAGTTGGAATATGTGGTTCAGACGTGGGTTCTTATCAATCAGGAGGACCTTACTTACCCGGTAAAATAATTGGTCATGAATTTTCGGGAGATATCGTTGAAGTGGGGGAAAATGTAAAGAAAATTAAAGCGGGAATGAGGGTTACGGTAAATCCTCAAATACCTTGCTTTGAGTGCTATTATTGCATTCACAACCTCGAAAATATGTGCAAATTACAGAATTACTCTTTTGGCACGACTGAACATGGCGCAATGAGAGAATATATAAATTTAAAAGCAGAAAGAGTTCATATTCTACCTGAAAATGTCTCTTATGAAGAAGGAGCGACTGTGGAACCCCTTTCAGTAGCTGTTTATGCTGTTGAGCAATCCAAATTTCAAATTGGTCAAAATGCGGCTGTTATTGGGGCTGGACCAATAGGGCTCATGGTGATTCAAGTATTACGAGCCGCTGGAGCCAGTAAAATCTATGTCTTAGAGCCAGTAAGCTCAAAGCAAGAAATCGCTTTGCAATTGGGAGCTGATCAAGTTTTTATCCCTAAAGCGTGGAATAAGGTTGTTAGAATTATGGATAAACTTGGAGCTGATCACGTCTATGATTGTGTTGGGCTATCCGAAACATTTACTACTGCATTACAATTAGTGAAAAAAGGGGGTCACATTACTCTTATTGGTATGCATTCTAGTAAACTCGAAATCAGTAACATTCTCCTCATGACTACTAATAATATCTCGGTTAGAGGAGTTTATGGATACAATCACGATATCTTCAAAATTGCTATTAATCTCTTCGAACAGAAAAAAATTCGTATTGATTCATTTATTACCAAGAGAATCAAAATGGATCAAGTTCCAGAGATGTTTAAAATTTTAGGGAATCCTCCCCATGATGAATTAAAAGTAATTGTCGAATTGGATTAAAAAATTTACTTATTTTTTTCTTATTTCAGTAGACTCTTCGTAATTTATAGATTATTTTAAAAAAAATTTATAAATCTATGTGACAATAAATAAGATATTCACCATATTAGTGAATGTTGAAAAGAGGATAGTCTAATGGAAAATAAAATGAGTCCATATGATGCAAAAATCTGGACTAAGTCTTATGATAAACACGTAAAGACCACTTTATCTTATCCTAAAGAAGGTTTGGGAATATTATTCGACAGAGCAATGAAGAAATATCCTGATCGAATTGCGTGCTATTTTATGGAAAGGGAAATGACATTTAATGAACTTAATGATTACGTGCATAGATTTGCAACCTTTTTACAAAAAAATGGGGTGAAAAAAGGAGATCGGGTTGCTATAAATTTAGCAAATTGTCCACAGTATTTAGTAGCTCATTTTGGAACTTTATTAGCAGGAGGGGTCGCTTCAGGATGTTCTCCATTAATGAGTGCAACTGAAATTGCTTATCAAATTAATGATAGCGAAGCTAAATTCTTTGTAACCCTTGATGCTTTCTACGAAAAAGTATTAACCAAAGTCTTAGATAAAGTGCCAAACTTAGAAACGATTATTACTACGAACATTAGCGATTACATGGGTCTTTCTGGGATAAAAGTAACTTTAGGAAAACTTCTAAAAAAGATTCCTAAGGGAAAGGTGATTCCATTTGCAGGTAAGAACGTGCTTGATTTCAATGATGTCATCAAAACTGAAAATAATGTAAATAAGGTAACAATCGATACAGAAAAGGATCTTGCTTTATTGCAATATACTGGGGGTACTACGGGCTTACCTAAAGGAACCGAACTTACACATAAAAATATCATCTCAAATATCGTTCAAATCTCAACTTGGATCGACCGTACAGAAGAGGAACAAGAAGTCATGGTTAATTTATCTGCCTTCCCACTTTTTCATTTAGCGGGTTTGGCAATGAGCATGGTGACGCTTTATTTATCCGCTTCGCAAATTCTTATCGCGAACCCAAGAGATAGTGATCATATCATTAAAGAAATGATGGATAAAAAACCAATGATGATGGTGAACGTACCTACATTGTATTTGGCTATAAAGAACCGAATTAATGAAAAATGGCCGATTGAAAAGATTCCAAGAGATGTTTTAAATGATATTGAAGTTTATATCTCGGGAGCTGCTCCTTTTCCCGCAGAAGCCATTAATGATTTTGAATCATCTTTAGTAGCTAAAAATAAAGTGCTAGAAGTTTATGGAATGACGGAGACAAGTCCTATAATCACTATGAATCCTTATTATGGTAAAAAAAAAATTGGATCCGTTGGTTTACCCGTACCAGATATGGATCTTCGCCTTGTTGATGTAGAAACAGGAGTTCAAGTCGAACTTGGAAAGCCTGGAGAAATTATATGCAAAGGACCCCAAGTTACTAGAGGATATTATAACAAACCAGACGCGAATTCAAAAACAATTATTGATGGTTGGTTTCATACTGGCGATGTTGGCGTAATGGATAAAGATGGATACATTACAATCGTAGATCGGACAAAAGACATGCTTATTGTCAGTGGATATAAGGTCTACAGCGTTCACGTCGAAGATATCTTGACAAAACATCCCAATATTGAGATGGTAGCTATTATTGGCTTAAAAGATCCTGATCGACCTGGAAGTGAGATCGTAAAAGCAGTGGTCCAACTAAAAGAAGGAATCGAACCATCGGATCGGATTAAAGCAGAATTAAAAAATTATGCTGCTGAACATCTCTCGAAATATGAAAATCCAAGATTATGGGAATTTCGAGAAACTTTACCTTTAACAACTGTTGGAAAAGTCCTAAAAAGGGCATTACGAGAAGAATCAAAAGAATCAAATTAAATTTTTTTAAGCTCTATTTATTTTTTTTCTAATTATTACATAAACCTATTTTAATGAATTCATAGAATATTTGATCATAAATATAAAAAATAAATTATAAAAGAATGAGTTGAAAAAATGAAAAAAGGACAAGTGCAATGTATAAATGATGAGATATTAGACAAACTCTCATTAAAGAACCGCTATAAATTCCTAAATTATAATTTAATGAGTTATTTAAAACCTAAGCATTTTGATCTACTTAAGGAGGCTGAAAAGTTTTTTAGAAATTTCGAGAAGAAGAATGACATAAATCACACTGAAGACTTCTATGAATGGATACCAGAAGTAGGTAAAGCAGGTTTTATCACGCGCATACATAAGTTTGACAATCTCGGTTTAGATTTTGAGACCTATGGGATGACTGCTGAGTTTATGAGGGTGCTTGCTATGGACTTCTTTGACCCTCAATTTGCGATGGGAGCTGGTGCTACAGTTTTAGCGGTTAATCCTTTAATGCTCCATCATGAAAATGAAGAAATACGCTTACGTGCCCTCAAAGAGCTAGTTACTGGTGAAAAAATTGGATGCATCTGTATCACGGAACCTGAAAGAGGTTCGGATGCGGTTCACATGTTAACCACTTGCGATGAACAACCCGATGGTAGTTTTATTGTGAATGGTACAAAAATATACCAAACAAATGGTCCAAAAGCAGATTGGGCCGTGATTTATGCTGTAACTGAAAAAGATAACGGGAATACGATGTCTCAACTTCTTGTAGATACGAGTTGGGAAGGTTGGTCAGTTGAAAGAGTAAATATTCCTTGGACCCCAAGGCTATTTATTGGAAAAGAGACAATGACAAGCTTAAAAATTCCAAGAGAATGTGTACTGGGAAAACCAGGTCAAGGACGTTCACATTTATTTGAAGGATTAAACTTGGAACGAATTGGTATCGTTTGCCTGAACGCAGCAGAAGCGTGGAATGCATTCACTCATGCTGTAATATATTCAAACATGCGCAAACAATTTGATATAGAAGTACTTAAATATCAAGGAGTGGGCTTTCCTTTAGCTGATCTATGGGCTGAAATCATGAGTTTAACTTTAGCTGCCTTGAATCTCTCTCAGTTGATTGACGATAAAATGGAAAAATTAGGAACGTTACCAAAAGAATTTAACCTGGCCTTAATGGCTACAGCCTCTCAATTGAAACTTTTAAGTACCAAATTGAATCAACGCACGTGTTATGAGTGTGCAAATATAATGGGGGGCGCAGGAGTATGTGACAATACCTTAATGCATGATCTATTAGGTATCTCAAGAATTCAAGAGATTGGTGGTGGTACAAGGCAAGTTCAGGAATATATTTTAAGCATGGGCTTGAGACAATTATTCAAAGCGTTGTAAATTTATCTTTTTTTTTATTTTATCTCATAAATGATGATTAATATTAATTAGTTAATACTGAAGTTATATCGTAAACAAGTACTTAAATATACAAAAATAAAGAGTAAACATAATTAGTAAATCTTTTTTAGAAAATAATTCGTAAGTAGAAATGATAATAATGAAAGTCCTTGTATTAGATAACCTACACCAAGCAGGGATTGATGTTTTTATAAAAAATGGTATTCAAGTTAATTCAAAGAGTAAATTAACTAAAAGAGAATTAATTAATTGCATTAATTCTTATGATGCTCTTGTAGTTAGAGGGGCTACAAAAGTAACATCAGAAATATTAGACAAAGTATCTCATCTGAAAGTAATTGGTCGTGCTGGTTCAGGTACCGACAATATTGATACTTTATCTGCTACAAAGAAAGGTATCTTTGTAATGAACGCTCCGGGAGGAAATACTATAACAACTGCTGAACACGCCCTCGCGATGATGTTCTCTTTAGCACGGCAAGTTCCTCAAGCTACTGCTTCAATGAAAGGCGGAAAATGGGAAAAAAGTGTCTTCATGGGAACTGAACTTACCAACAAGGTACTTGGAGTCATAGGATTTGGTAATGTTGGTAAAGCTGTTGCTGAAAGAGCTCTAGGGCTCAAAATGTTAGTATTAGCTTATGATCCTTACATCTCTAAAGAGGATGTACTTAAACTCGGAGTAGACTTAGTCCCGCTTGATGAAATGTATGCAAGAGCTGACTTTCTAACCTATCACACTCCCTTAACACCTGAAACTAAAGGCATGATCAATGCCCACGCACTCTCAAAAATGAAAAAAGGAGTTTTGATCATTAACTGCGCTCGTGGAGAACTTATTAATGAAGCAGATCTTCTAGCAGCATTAGAATCACAGCATGTTAAAGGTGTCGCTCTTGATGTGTTCGCTATCGAGCCTCCCCCAAATGATATTCCTTTACTTAAACATCCCAATGTAATTTTAACTCCTCATTTAGGGGCTTCTACTACTGAAGCTCAGGAAAAAGTTGCTATACAAATTGCTGAACAAATTACTGACTTTTTGAAGCAAGGTGTAATAAGAAATTCAATTAATTTCCCGTCTGTAAGTGCAGAAATGCTTAAGCTCTTAAAGCCTTACATAATATTATGTGAGCGATTGGGCTCTTTTCGAGGTCAATTATTATCAGATCCTCTCAAAGAACTTCGTGTTGAATATTTGGGTGATGCGTCTAAACTGATGACAGAACCATTAACCATCTCAATATTAAAGGGACTCTTACAGCATCAAACTGAAGATGTTAATTTAGTAAATGCTAGAATCGTAGCTGAAGAACGTGGAATTAGGGTAACTGAAACTAGAACTTCAAAAACGGAAGATTATACTAGCTTGATTCGAGTAATTACTGTCACTGGTAATGAAGAAATCTCCATTTCTGGTTTGACATTCGGAAATAGTCCTAAAATTATTAAGATTAATAATTTTCCAATAGAGGCGGTCCTTTCGGGAGGAATTTTGATGTTAGAAAACCTTGATGTTCCAGGAGTTGTAGGTCGTGTTGGAACCTTTTTAGGTAGTAAAGAAATTAATATAGCTGGTTTTCAATTAGGTCGAAATAAACCGGGTGGAACCGCCATTTCACTAATAAACGTGGATAATGCAGTCTCACAGGATGTATTAAATGAGCTTGTCAAGTTAGCTAATGTGACTTCTGCGAAATATCTATTTTTCCCATCATAAATATTCAAATCATTATTATATGGATTATGTTCCAAAAAACATTAAAGAAAAAAAAAAATTTGGTTAAATAAGATGAATATTGAAGATTTTGAAGATATAATATATACAAAAGAAGAAAATGGAATATGTACGATTACTTTTAATCGACCTGAGAGAAGAAATGCACTATCTTATGTTACTTTCCTTGAGATTCAAGTAGCATTGGATGATATGGAAAAGGATAGGAATGCTAAGGCCCTGATATTGACAGGTTCTCCAGAAGGCAAAGCTTTTTCTTCAGGAGGTTACTTTAATATGAAAATGGTGACAGAAATTCCCGAAGATATCATGAAGGATATAGATTTATTGGATATTGCTCAAAAAAAAACCTGCATGAAATTTTGGGATTTTAAAAAACCTGTAATTGCTGCAATAAATGGTTTAGCACTTGGAGCCGGTTTTACAATGCCTTTAGCTTGTGCAGATTTAATATATATGGCTGAAGATCCTGAGACTTATTTAGGTCTAATTTTCGTTAAACGAGCAATAGTACCAGAGTTTGGTCTCTCATTTCTTCTACCGTTTTATTTAGGCTTCCAAAAAGCAAAAGAAATCTTATATTTTGGAGATAAAATCTATGCAAAAGAAGCTGAAAAACTAGGACTAATAAATAAAGCCCTCCCTCCTGAAAACTTATTATCATTTGCCAGAGAACAAGCAGAAAGATTAATACCTCCAAAAGGGCCAAGTTTAGCTTTAAATTTAATGAAAAAAACAATGCACATTTATTTCAGAGAAATAATTTCAAGTACATTGGATAAAGAAAATGAAGCTCTCCAAGCAGCATTTAAAACACATGATATGAGAGAGTCCACGAAAGCTCTTATGCAAAAACGGGAACCAATTTTCAAAGGAAAATAACCCAATTTTTTATATGTTTTAACTAAAAATACTTTTAAAATACTTAATTAAAATTTCTCGAAATTCTTATAAGATTTGATTTATATTTAATATTTTTAATACTTATAACTGAAAAGATTGTGTCAAAATATGACAGATGAGAGGAAAAATGAGACACGTTTCATATTCGTCACGGGAGGCGTGATGAGTGGAATCGGTAAGGGTGTTGTAACCGCTAGTATTGGAAAGGTCTTGCAATTCAGAAGTTTTAAAATTAGTGTAGTAAAAATTGATCCATATTTGAATGTTGATCCGGGCACTCTTAATCCTATTGAACACGGCGAATGTTTTATTACTGAGGATGTATGGCAATTTAAACCAGTACCAGATACAGATGAAAGAACTTATAAAATCTCTGAAATAGATCAAGATTTTGGGACTTATTCTCGGTTTCTTGGTATTGATATGCATCCTTCCCACAATATTACATCTGGTCAAATTTATCTCACTACTATTCTTGGCGAACGGAAAGGTAAATTTCTTGGAAAAACCGTACAGCTCATTCCACATGTAACAACAATAATAAAAGAAAGATTGATAGAAATATCTAAATGTGAGAATTTAGATGTGCTTTTGATAGAGTGTGGAGGGACAGTAGGTGACTTAGAATCAAGCATATTTTTAGAAGCTTTTCGTCAAATTAAAATAGAAAATCCTCATCGTACTGCTTTGGTTCATGTTACTCTTGTACCATATTCTCAAGCTGTTGGACAACAAAAATCAAAACCCACTCAGCATTCAGTGAAGATGCTTCAAAGTCTTGGACTGAATCCAGATATCATTATTGGTAGGAGTGAAAAACCCTTAGCAGATGACATCAAACAAAAAATTTCGTTATATTCCAATATACCTGAAAATGCTGTAATTTCTAATCCCGATCTAAAAGTTATCTATGAGTTACCGTTACTCTTTGAAGAGCAAGGATTAGGAGATTATCTTTGCGAGATGATTGATTTAAAAGCAAAGCTGGTTTCTTATAATGAGGTCACAAATTACTCAGAATGGAAAAAAATGGTCGATATTTATAAATCTGCTACTAAAAAGCTTAAAATAGGAATGCCTGGTAAATACTTCAATATTTCAGATTCATATATTTCAATAAATGACGCTTTAGAACATGCTGCGGCACATCAAGGATACATACCAGAATTAAAAATGATCAATATCTCAGATGAAACCAATATAGAAGACGAACTAAAAGATTGTGATGGAATATTATTAACCCCTGGTTTTGGAGAAAGAGCTGTTGAAGGGATGATAAAGTCGGCTGAATATGCCATGGAAAAAAAAGTCCCATTTCTGGGTATTTGTTTTGGGGCGCAGTTATTTTATATTGCATTCTGTAGAAAATATTTAGGATTAATTGGGGCAAACTCTACTGAAATAGATCCTAATACACCATACCCAGTAGTTGATCTTTTAGAAACTCAGAAGAACGTGACTGAGAAAGGAGGTACTATGAGATTAGGAGCTCATGAAATAGTTATCGAGAAAAACACTAAACTCTTTAAGGCTTATAACCAAAAAGTAATTAAAGAGCGGTTTAGGCATAGATATCATATTCAAGAAAGATTTATTACAGAAGAAGCCAAACAAAAAGGGATGGTTGTATCAAGTAGAGATGAAACTGGGAAAATTATAAATAGCATTGAATTAAATCGAGACGATCATTGGATGGTTGGAACCCAATTCCACCCCGAATTTAAATCAAGACCATATGCTCCTAGTAAGCTGTATTTTGATTTTATAAATGCGTGTATTACAAAAAAAACTGGAGATTTTTAAATTAATTTGATGTAAAATTAATACCTAAAAATTTATATTAGTTAAGATGAATAAAGAATATTTTAAAAATAAAAATGCAGTAATTACTGGAGCAGCAAGTGGAATTGGTCGAACTCTTGCGTTAGAACTCGCCAAATTGGGGACTAACCTTGTAATTTCAGATATTAACTTGGAAAGGTTAGAAAATGTAAAAGAACAAGTAGAAGAATATAAAGTTAAAGTGGTCTCAACTAAATGTGATGTTACTAAAAAATCAGATATTAAGAACTTGCGAGATACTGCGGTTTTAGAAATGCAAGATGTACATTTTCTCTTTAGTAATGCTGGAATAGCGGTAGGTGGTCATTTTGAAAGCTTTTCAAACGAAACATGGAAGAAAATTCTCAATGTAAACGTATGGGGAATGATTAATTTAGTTGATGCGTTTATTCCTAAAATGTTAGAACAAGGTTTTGGTCACGTTATTGTCACCAGTTCTATTGCGGGAGCATTCGGAGTTGGTGGATTGATTCCCTATAGTACCACTAAATTTGCTAATTTTGGATTTTGTGAAGCTCTGTATGGCGAATTTGTCGATAGAGGGATAAATGTATCTATAATTTGCCCATTCCCCATTAAAACTAATCTAATGGAGACAGCGAATATGAGTTTTTCTCCCGATTTGCTTAATAAATATAACCAAGAACAATTAGCCAAAGGCATTGAAGTCGGAAAAGATTATTATTGGAACAAATTTACAGAAGGGGGATACGAAGTAGAACGCGCAGTTCGCATTTATCTCAAAAAAATTGCTAAAAGGAAGCTTTACATAAGCGAACGTGGATTAATACGATTTCTTTTCTTTATGAAAGGTCTCTGGCCAAATTTTTATAAAAAGTTCGTAAGGAAAAAAGCTACTGAACACTGTGATTTATTGGATGAATCCACTCAAAATGCCATTGATCTAATGGAAAAAATAACTTAAACCATTATTTAGTTATTAATCGACACAAAAATTCAATAATTAAAAATGACTCCAAAAACACCAAAAGATTATTGCTATCTAGCAAGAAACAGCAAATCGTGTTAAATTAAAAATTTCTAAGAAACATTTACCATATTATGAATGCGCGTTGTGTATCTGGCGAAACCATTCTGAAACTCCCCAACACATTAAAAACCTTAAGAAATTGTATGAAAGATATCATAATTTCTCTTAATGTATTCTGAAAAACCGATATTTATAATAAGAGTTTTAGAAAAACCAGATAGATTAGAGAATCACAAAAGAAATTAACTTCTATTTTTTTATTTACAATTAATTCATTTTGAGAGTATCATAAAAGATATTTTTAAAAATCAAATATTATATGATAATTAATAAAATGATCTTCTGAATTGATTTTCTTAATATTATAATACAAAAGGAATCATAATATTATTATGGAAAATGAAATTAACGAAATGGGAACTTGTGAAAAATGTGGAGCAGAGATTAAACTCACTGAAGTATGGAGAGTAGATGAAAAATTTTACTGTCAAAATTGTTTTGATAGTTTGGATCTTTAATTATTTTGACGTATTAATATCAAGGATTCTTTTAACTAAATTTTCATTTCTCTAGAAGATAAATAAAAATAAAAATTAGTTGCGAATAGCTAGAACAATCAAATCTTCCAAACTTTTCATACCTCTTGATTCGGTATCATTATAAGCTATGTATTCGTTCTAACTTAATTCTACTTCTCCAGAATTAGTGGGAAAAACACCCTTTCCTTTTAATACTAAAAAAAGTACAGGATGCGATCCATTATGAGCTTCTATTTCTAAGCCTTTTTTTAAAGAGATTCGCATTACCTTAAATGCCTCTGAAATATAAATAGGATCTTTAGCAGGCGTGTCTGAATCGAAATTTTGATTTTCAAATATATTTTTTGGTCCTATTATACTCACCTTTTTTATTTGGAAATTTAATTGCGATTTTAAAATTTCTTCTTCAGAATTATAAGAAAATGATAATAATAACGCTTAGAGTTTCATTCAATGAGGTTAAAATATTATGAATAAGAAATTACTACTCCAAATCTATATCAAGAATCTTTTTTACTAACTTTTTCTTATCTTCTAGATTTGATTGTCGAGAAATCATGATTCTTTGTGCTTGAGGGCTACCAGCACCATGCATAGATTCTGTTCTATAGCTCACAGACGCAACTCCCATTGTAAGATTTTCGATAAAACGTAAGACTTTATATCGATCTTCAGTACACATTCCTTCACAAGTTGTTAAATATTTTTCAATTAATGAGCCTACCGCTTTTGATTTAAGATCTGCTTCAGAGGGCATCGTACAAATCATCCCTCCTGCAATATCTTCAGCTAATCTTCCTATTTCATATGGGAATCGAGTCACGTTTTGTTTACATACATTTGCGAGTAGCATGTCCATTTCATAATTACCCGATTCTCGTTGGAAACCTAATGAACTGCAAGCTATTCCACAACTATACAATGTTTCATTTAAATGAGTCATCTCAACTATTTTATCTTTCACGTGTGATGCATTTTCCGTGCCATTGTATTCTGAAATTAGAGCTGTTGCCCCTATCAACACATCTCCTACCCCCACCTTACATCCTCCATAAGATTGTCTATGAAAACCAGCAAATCGGTTGACTAATTCTCCGGAAAAATCAACTTCGCCATTCATGAAAATATTCTCTTTTGGGACAAATACATTATCAAATACTACGAAAATTTCTTGACCACCGTATTTAAAATTTCCAATATCGAACTCATCGTGTTCCATTTTTCGCGTATCACAAGATTGTCTTCCATAAATCATTGTAATTCCCTTTGCGTTTGTATCTATACCAAAACTTACTGCATAATCTTCCTCTCCTTTTCTTAGAGAAAGCGTTGGCATAATTATAGCTCGATGCGAGTTTAGAAACCCCGTTTGATGTACTTTAGCTCCTTGAACAGTGATTCCCTCCTCGTTAGAATCTACTACATGCAAAAAAGCATCGGGATCTGGTTGATCTTTCGGTCTTTTGCTCCTATCACCTTTAGTATCTGTCATAGCTCCATCAACCATTAAATCTTGATGTTGTACTTCGATCCAATATTTTTTGAATCGAGAATGGTAATCAGTTCCATATTTTTTATCCATTTCATAGGTTACACTATATAATGCATTAGCACTATCAAACCCTACGCATCTCTGGAAGCAACAGGCTGTTTTTTGTCCTAATAATCGTTGCATCTTAACTTTTTTGATTAGATCTTCAGTTGATTGATGGATATGGGTGAAACGATTTATAATTTCCCCTGTGAGGTGTGATTTCGTTGTCATTAAATCCTTATATTCGTCCATCTGGGCTAATTCATAAATCTTCATGACTGTATTTATCGAAGGTTTGACGATTGGATGATTCCAAAATTCTTCGACTTTCTCGCCAAACATGTACAAATTTACGGGGCGCTTTATGCTTTCCAAATACTCTTCCGGAGTTTTTAACGGCATTTTTTTTATACACATCTTCTGTAATAAATTATTATGTAAATAAAGGGCTATTAGCTATTAAAAATAATTCTAATATTTGTTAATTAATTCACTTATATTCAGTTTCTAAAATGGTAGCTATGCCTTGACCTCCTCCAATACAAGCGGTAGCTAGCCCATATCTTCCTTTTTTTTCATTCAAGATTCTAGCAAGAGTACCCACCAATCTTACTCCTGTTGCACCTAATGGATGTCCAAGAGCAATTGCTCCTCCCTTGATGTTTACTCGTTGTGGGTCAATCTCTAACTTTTTCATTGCAAACAAGGGTACGATGGCAAATGCTTCATTAATCTCCCAGAAATCAATATCTCGAACATTCAAATTTGCTTTATTTAGTGCTTTTTTACTAGCTGGAACTGGACCAGATCCCATGATTCCAGGATTGACTCCTGCCCAAGAAATGGATCTTATTGTTGCTAAGGGTTTAATTCCTAACTCATCTGATTTTACTCTTGACATTAATACACAGCATCCTGCTCCAGAATTAAGAGGTGAACTATTCCCAGCAGTTATTTGTGGTACATTATTTATTCCCTTGGATGCGGTCTTTAATTTAGCCATTGTTTCAAGATTTGACCCTTCCCGAATCGATTGGTCATATTTTATCATGGTTTTGGATCCGTCTGGTAAATTTCCTTCCACTGGTATGATTTCTCCATCAAAAAATCCTTCATCTCGAGCTTTCGCTGCTTTCTTATGGGATCCAAGGCTAAAAGTATCCATATCTATTCTAGTTATATCTTGATTTTGTTCCCATAATTTTTGAGCCGTTTGTAACATTGAAAATCCAGTTTCTAAATCATACTTTGCATGTTTAGGGTATTTTTTAACATCTGTTAATTCTGTATGTTTCATCGTTAAATCAGTGCCTCTTGGTATGCGCGTCATGTGTTCCATTCCCGCTGCTAAAACGATGTCAGCATTACCAGTCATTATTTCCATGGTACCAATATGAACGCTCGACATTGATGATCCACATTGCCGATCAACTCCCATTGCCGAAATTTCTACTGGCAATTCTGCTAAAAATAGTGGTTGCCGACCTCCATATAGAAAATTTTCTTTTACTTGGTTAGCGCACCCAACTATTAACTCATCTATCTCAAAGGCGTCGAATGACGCTTTAGCAATTAATTTTTTTAAGACTAATGAAAGTAATCTATCTGCTGAAATTTGATTGAAAACATCTCTCTCTGGTTGATCCGGACGACTTCGAGAGAAAGGACTTCTTAAATAATCAACTATCACGACTTCCCTTAATTCTGACACTTTTTTTTACCTCACTTTCCTATAAATTCTGGTTCTTTCTTTTCAATTAGAGCAGTTACTCCAATTTTATAGTCTTCCGTTTCTGCTGATTTAATTTGCATTTGGCGCTCATTTTCAAGATGCTCTTCCAAAGGGGTGCTTAATGCATCGAAAAATAGTTTTTTGGTACGAGCATATGTTAGAGGTGGGCCACTAGCAAATTTTTGGGCCCATTTTAAGGATGTTTCTTCTAATTTATCAGCTGAAACAATATCATTTACGAATCCAAGGGTTTTCATCTCCTCAGCAGAATAAGTATCCCCAAAAAAAGACATTTGTACTGCTTGTTGCCACGTGAGTTGACGACTTAAAAATATAGTACCCGCAAAACCAGGAATTAAGGCGAGTTTACAAAATGACTGTCTAAACTTTCCATATTCTGACGCAATAATAAAATCGCAAGATAAAGCGAGATTCATCCCAGCTCCGACTGCCCAACCATTTACAGCAGCAATAACTGGTTTTGGATATTGGCGTAAAACAACAGCGATTCTATATAGTACTTTTGTCAGATCATCCATGACTCTTCCCGCTGTTCCGTTTTCTGCACTTTCCTTGAATTTCTTGATATCTCCTCCAGCCGAAAAAGCCTTCCCTGAGCCTGTAATAATTAAACACCGAATATTAGTATTTTCACGCAAATTTTCAATAGCTTCTAATAATTGAATACCAGTCTCAAGATTCAAGGGATTAAAATTGTCAGGATTTGAAAGTTTAATAACTGCTATATTACCTTTTGTAACTACTTTAACCATTTTTTGCATTTAATTATTTACCCCACATTCTGATCATTTCTCTTGTAATGAGATATCTCATTATTTCAGATGTTCCCGCTGAGATTTGTCCTATTTTAGCATCTCTATAGTATCTTTCTAGAGGATATTCTTCAGAATATCCCAAACCTCCAAGAATTTGAATCGCATCTTGAGTAATTTTAACTGTCGCATCTGCCAATCGCGCCTTAACTGCCGCAACAGTGGCTCTACAATAATGACCTTCATCCAGTATTCGTGCAATCTGCGCAACTGCAATCCTGTTCAGTTCAGTATCCATGTACATTTCAGCTAATTTGAATGAATTTGCCTCAAAAGAGTAGAGATCCTTACCAAATTGTTCACGCTTATGAGCGTATTTATACGCTACTTCGAAAGCACTTCTGGCTAACCCAAGATATTGTGATGCTGTAAATGTACGTTCCCCATCAAGACCAAATAATAAAACATCAACACCTTCATTCTCTTTATGAAGCACATTTTCAATAGGCACTTTACAATTATGAAAGTCTAATAAAGAATTTGGCATTCCTCTACGGCCCATGTGTTTATAATCCTTAATAACTTCGAATCCAGGAATATCCGTTTCAAAAATGAATGCTGTTATTCCTTGATGTGCTTTTACTTGATCATTTGTCTTCGCATAAAGGCAAATATAGTCTGCTACGCTTCCGTTTGTAATGAAGCATTTTTGACCATTTAAGATGTAATGATCTCCTTCACGAGTTGCCTTCAATCTCATGCCACCAATAGCATCAGATCCACCTGTGGGTTCTGTGATTCCAATTGCTCCTATTTTTGTTCCATTTCCAATTTCAGAAAGATATTTTTTCTTCTGTTCCGGAGTACCAAATTCAATAATAGGACCTGCAAAAAGGCATGAAGAAGCTCCAAATATACCCGCTAAAGCATAACTAAACGCAGTTAATTCTTCCCCTAAAATCGTGCGATATAGAACTCCCTTTCCTTGACCTCCAGCTTCTTTTGGAATGATCATATCCAGATATGGCATTTCCTTTAAAATTTTTACCGCTAAATCCTTATCTCGATTTCTATCTATCTGTTCCGCATCTGGAGCGACGTGTGTTTCACACCATTCACGAACTTCCATTCTAAAATCGTTTTCTTCTTTTGAATAATAATATAATCTATTTGGCATGCAAGAATAGCCAAACTTTAATTCTAAATCTTCAAAATTTATGTGTCCCGACATAATTTAATAGTAATATATCTACCATATCTTTTTAATTTCTCTTAATTTGTGTTTTGTTCTATTTACCTTTAAAAACGGCTTTTCTCTTCTCTAAGAAAGCAGACACTCCCTCTTTAACGTCTAAAGATTGGGAGTTTAGCCCATAACCAAGCTGTTCAAACTGAAGACCTACTTCTAAGGGTACTTGAGATCCATAATGAATGCATTTTTTTATAACGAATAGGCTATTAGTTGCTGAATTCCCTAACAAACTAGCTTTATTATGAACAATATTTTCAAATTCATCTTCAGAAACAAGATATGCGACAAACCCGCAATCATACATTTGTTTTGCGGTATAATGTTCACCAAAATACATCATTTTTTTAACCTGCATTAATCCTATACTTCTTATTAAGCGTTGAGTTCCTCCATTTGCAGGAAATATTCCTCTATTGATTTCTGGTAGTCCAAATGTTGATCTGTTAGTAGCTATTACAATATCACAAACTAAAACAAGTTCTAATCCTCCTCCCAGAGCGAATCCATCAACAGCAGCAATGATTGGTTTTGGAAATGCTTCTATTAAATCATAATATTTATGTCTAATATACATCATATGGGTTAAATGTCTTAAATTGTTCATATCAATGTTTGGAGGGAGACGAGAAGATAAATCAGCACCTGCAGAAAAAGCAGGCTTCTTGGTATACTCCTTTGTTCCTCTAATGACCACACATCTAATTTTATCATCCAGTTCCATTGGTTCAAGAGCATCAGCAATTTCTTTTAACGTTTGCGTATCAAGGGCGTTTAATTTATCTGGTCTATTAATTGAAATTATCGCGTAATTTCCTTCATTATTCATTTCTATTATTAAATTCTCAAAAATTTTATCATTCATCTTTAAACCATCCTTTTCAATATTTGTTTAATTATCTTATGATTTTTTTTTATCATTAATAAATATAAAATAAATTTTTCTTAAGGTAGAAACAAATTATGTTTAATATTATTTATCCAATAGAGAGAGGATAATGGAAAATTCAGAAATAGAAGATAAAGGACCTATAATAATAAGAGCCACGACGGCATTTGATTGTGGTGGTAGATGTCCACTTAGAGTTCATATTGAAAATGGAAAAATAATTCGTGTAGAGTCTGATGATTATCACGTTGAAGATGAACAATTGAGAGCATGCTTAAGGTGTAGAGCTCTTAGGCAATATGTTTATCATTCCGAAAGATTGAAATATCCTTTGAAACGAGACGGTCCTAAAGGTTCAGGTAAATTTAAATGAATTTCTTGGGAGGATGCTTTATCTGAGACAGCTAGTAAGCTCAAAGAAGTAAAAAATAAATATGGAAATTCAAGTATTTTTTTAGCGACTGGTGGTGGATATCTTGGTGCGTTACATGATGGAATGTTCGCTATGATAAGATTGCTTACTCAATTTGGGGGATTTTCTACGCATTATGGTAATGTTTCTTCTGAAGGTGCTGTTTATGCGACTCAAACTCAATATCTTTCACCTTTTGTAGGACATAGTCGAACGGACTTATTAAATTCAAAAATAATCATAATGTGGGGATGGGATCCTGCCAGAATGATTTCAGGTTCTGACACTATCTATAAATTAATTCAAGTTAAAGAAAAACATAGCAAAATTAAAAGGGCAGATAATTTCAAGTATTCAAGTAGAACTAACCCGGAAAATTTTTATGGCGAAAAAAGCATGCTTGTTAGAATTTAATACTATCGCCTAAATTTTCACTAATTCTATTTAAAACTAGGTCCACATCTAACGGTTTGAATGGCATTTTTTTGAATTCTTCTTTGCAAAGGTTATAAAGAGTTCTGTTAATTGGAACTTCAACACCATGATTTTCTGCTAATTCGATGAAATAGCCGGTTAATGAATCAATTTCTGATTTGCCTCTTTTACGAATTACCATATCCTGTGACATGCTATTAAACCAAGCGTATTTTATGCTCTTACTAAAAACCCGAAGTAATATTCCCTTTCCTATTTTTTTAGCTAATTTAATTAATTTCCAAGAAGGAAATCCTTTTAATGGATATTCCTTATATTCTGCTTTCTTTAAAACTTCAATTCCCTCTAAAAAAGTGTAAATAAATAATCGTACAATCTTGTATCTCTTCTTATCGGTTAAATTATTATTATCGATCAATGTAAAAATCGAATTTGCATTGTTTAAAATTAATTTAGAATGAACGGTATCATTAAATCGTTTAGAAGTTTTTGTAGGAAAGCCTAAAATAAAGATATCCTTAACTTTTTCTATTATCTCCTGTCTTTCATTGGTGGGGGTTCCCAATATTATTTCTCCCTTTCCTCGGTTTCCGAAAATTCCTGGTTCATCATACCAAGCTGAAAACATGATAACGCCATAAACAACCTTTGAGAAATATTTAGGCAATATTTTTTGATTTTCTATACCATTTTGCAAACCAATAACAATTGGCATATCTCCTAATTTTTCATAAATATCTTTTGCAACTTCCTCAAGGTCATAATTTTTAACTGTAATAACAATAACTTCTGGTGGTTTAATTTCATTTAAATCTGTTATTATTTTAATCGGTATTGTTTTAGAATTTTTCCTATTCATTTCATACAGAATTAAACCCCTTGATTTTATTGCATTAGCATTCTCCCCCCTAACTAGCAAATAAACAGGTTCATAATGGTCATTCAACCAGCCAGCTAAAGTAGATCCAATAGCTCCTGCTCCATAAAATACTATACTCATACTTACTTTTTAATACTATTATCTTAATATTTTTAATGTCTTATTTTCATAATGCTCTGTTTTTTATTAAGTATATGTTGGTGGGCTTGTAGTAACTGGTGGAGAAGGTGGAGGACATCAATCTTATGAGAAATTTATAACTACTGCTGAAAAACGTATTAAATTAACCGCCAGTTTGTTAAAATAAAGTTTCTTAATACTATTTTTTCTTTTTATTATAAAAATTTTGTTAGTTTGATAATTCTGGAGTTAATAAATAAGCTTAAAAACTGGATTTTGTTATCACTATGATAAGAGCATTTAATAGAAATTATATTTTCGTCGATGTTATATAAAAAAGAACGACCAGCCATTTTGATGTTTAGCGATGGTCGCTATTTCGAGGGGATCGGATTTGGAGCAACGAAAAAAGTATATGGAGAAATTGTATTTACAACAATCACTGGAGCGGGATATAATGAAACTTTAACAGATCCCTCATATAAAGGCCAGATTGTGGTTATGACACACCCTTTAGTAGGAAATTATGGAGTTCCTGCTTGGGAAAAGGATGAATCGGGCATTCTCAAGTATTTTGAATCTGATTCAATAAAAGTGAGTGGTTTTGTAATTAATGAATGTTGCAAGAATCCGAGTCACTATGAAAGTGTGAAAACTCTAAATGAATTTCTTTTAGAAGAAAATGTCCCTGGAATTGAATGGGTTGATACTCGTGCCATAACCAAAATTTTAAGGGAAGAAGGAGTAAAATTAGGATTATTAGCTGTTCTAAATCCTGGCGAAATTCCAAATATTGAAGAATTACAAGAGGAAGTTAAAAAAGTAGAAGATCCAAACGTAAGAGATTTATCTGGTGAAGTTTCAACTCAAGAAATTGTTCATTATGAACCTGCCCATGCAAAGGGAAAAGTTGTCGTTTTAGATATGGGAGTAAAATTAAACATTTTAAGGAATTTCATAAGTCGTGATTTGGAAGTAGTTGTCGTCCCTCATAATTATACTTACGAACAAATCATGTTATTGAACCCAAATGGAGTATTTATCTCTAATGGTCCAGGAGATCCTGCCGTATATTTAAGCGCTATAGAAGTTGCTCGCAATTTGATAGATAATAATATCCCAACAATGGGGATTTGTTTAGGAAATCAAATCATTGGTTTAGCTGCAGGTGGATCTTCTTATAAACTAAAATATGGTCATAGAGGAGGAAATAAAACCGTTATCAATCCATATACTCAACGATGTTTTATTACTTCTCAAAATCACGGGTTTTGCATTAAAGATTTTGAGCAAGGTGGCTTTAAAGAATTTTTAAGAAATTTGGATGACGATTCAAATGAAGGTTTAATGCATAATCAAAAACAAATATTTGCGGTGCAATTCCATCCTGAAGCATCACCGGGACCACTCGATTCTCTCTATCTATTTGATAAATTTATTGAAATGATGAATTTGTGATAACATGCCGTTAGACACAACAATCAAAAAAGCATTAGTGTTAGGTTCAGGGGGAATTCGGATTGGTCAAGCTGGAGAATTTGATTATTCTGGAAGTCAAGTTTTAAAAGCGTTAAAGGAGGAAGGAATAGAAACGATTTTAATAAATCCCAACATAGCAACAATTCAAACAGACCCCGAATTATCAGACAAGGTTTATTTATTACCAGTAAATGTAAAATATGTTGAGGAAGTAATAAAAAAAGAGAAACCAGATGGTATCTTACTAGCATTTGGAGGTCAGACAGCTTTAAACGTCGGTGTAGAATTGAAAGAACTTGGGATGTTGGATAAATATAACATAAGAGTCCTTGGAACCCCTATAGAGGCAATTGAGGTCACTGAAGATCGAGAATTATTTGTAAAGGCCATGAATAAAGCAAACGCTAAAGTTTGCCGGAGTAAAGCCGTAACATCATATAAAGAGGCGCTAAAGGTTGCTAATAATTTTGGTTTTCCTTTAATGCTTCGAGTAGCTTATACATTAGGAGGTAGGGGCTCTGGAATCATAGATAATATGAAAGATTTTGAACGGATGGCAAAAAAAGGACTAGCCCAATCCAGAATTAATCAAATCCTAATTGAAGAATCGGTTTGGGGATGGAAAGAAGTCGAGTATGAAGTAGTAAGAGATTCTGCCGATAATTGCTTCATAAATTGTAATATGGAAAATTTTGATCCCGTTGGAATTCATACAGGGGAAAGTATTGTAGTTGCACCATCTCAAACACTCACTAACGAAGAATATCACATGTTGCGATCCGCTTCAATCCGCGTCATAAGGGGTCTTGGGATTATCGGTGAATGCAACATTCAGTATGCTTTAAATCCTTTTTCGAAAGAATTTCGAGTGATTGAAGTAAATGCACGTCTTTCAAGGTCCTCTGCTCTTGCTTCAAAAGCTACTGGGTACCCTTTAGCTTATATAGCTGCCAAACTAGCAATAGGATATACTCTACCAGAGCTTAAAAATAAAATCACGGGGATCACAACTGCATGTTTTGAACCCGCTTTAGATTATCTAGTTCTTAAAATTCCTCGTTGGGATCTTACGAAATTTGATAAAGTTGATAGGCGCATTGGATCTCAGATGAAATCAGTTGGAGAAGTAATGGCTATTGGAAGAACATTTGAAGAAACTCTTCAAAAGGCTATAAGAATGCTGGATATTGGAATGAAAGGATTAATTGCTAATAATTTAGAACCAATCAATGATATTAATGAATTGAAGTATGCCCTAAGAAATCCAACTGATTTAAGGCTTTTTAGGTTAGCTGAAGCACTCAAGAGAGGTATATCAATAGATGAAATATACAGATTATCTCGCATAGATAAATGGTTCTTATATAAACTCAAAAATATTGTAGATCTCCAAAGACAATTACAAGATATACAATTACTTGAAACTGATGATAACGAGAAAAAATATTGGTTAAAAAGAGCAAAAAGGTTTGGTTTCTCGGACGGACAAATCGCTAAAATCATGTCAGTAAATACAATTTTTATTAGGCAAATGCGTAGAAGATTAAATATACATCCTTTTGTAAAAAGAATTGATACATTAGCTGCGGAATGGCCAGCTATCACGAATTATTTATATTTAACCTATAGTGCTTCTGAACATGATATCGATTTTGAAGAAGAAAAAAAAGCAAATCTTAAAAAAGTCATAGTTCTAGGTTCGGGTACCTACCGAATTGGAGCATCCGTAGAATTTGATTGGGGTTCTGTGAATTGCATGTTAGGGTTGAAAAAATTAGGTATCGATCAGGCAATTATGATTAATTATAATCCAGAAACGGTTAGTACAGACTATGATATTTCAGATAAGCTATATTTTGAAGAGTTATCCGGTGAAAGGGTTTTAGATATATGTGAACTCGAACAAGCATACGGTGTAGTAGTATCGGCTGGTGGTCAAATCGCACAAAATTTAGCATCAAAATTTTCAAAATACTCAGAAATATTTCGTAAAACGGGAATTAATATCTTAGGAACTCACGGAACTAGAATAGATATGGCAGAAGATCGAGCAAAGTTTAGTTCCCTTCTTGATCAACTAAATATAGTACAACCTCAATGGAAAATGCTTACTACAGCTGAGAGGGCTTTATCATTCGCCCAAGAAGTGGGTTACCCCGTGCTTGTAAGACCTTCATACGTGTTAAGTGGTGCTGCAATGCGCGTATCATACGACGAAAAAACCCTAAGAGATACTTTAGATTTAGCAGCTGCTGTTTCCAAGGATTATCCTGTCGTAATCACTAAGTTCTTTACGAATGCTCGCGAAGTTGAATGCGATGGAGTGTGTGACGGTGAAAATGTTTTAATTGGTGCTATTGTAGAACACATCGAAAATGCAGGAGTTCATTCTGGTGATGCCAATATGGCTATACCACCCCAAACGGTTTCAGATGATAATTTACACAAAATTGAAGAATATACACGAAAAATTGCTCTCGCTTTAAAAATAAGAGGGCCGTTTAATGTTCAATATTTAGTAAAAAATAATGAAGTATCGGTAATTGAATGCAATTTAAGATCTAGCCGAAGCATGCCTTATGTTTCAAAAACGAGAGGAATTAATCTTATGAGATTAGCTGCTGAAGTAATAATGGGCAATAAAATCCCTGTGAGATTAATGGATCTTCCTTATGGCAATTATGTTGCAATTAAGACCCCAATGTTCTCGTTTGTTAGATTAGATAAAGCAGATCCTATCTTAGGCGTTGAAATGGCGAGTACAGGAGAAGTGGCTTGTATCGATGCAGATTTCCCCGGAGCTTTAATAAAATCATTAGAAGCTTCTGAGGTAAATATCCCTATGAATGGAGGAAATGTCTTAATTTCGGTAGGTGGTTATGAATTAAAGAATCAAGTAATACCTCTTGCTCAAAAATTGAAAGAATTAGAATTCACAATATTTGCAACTGAAGATACGAAAAAAGCGCTTAATGAAAATGGAATAGAGGCTGTTCGACTCTATAAAGTGCACGAATATGGAATGGAACCAAATATTATGCAATGTTTACAAGAGGGACACATTGATATGGTAATTAACATCCCACTGCCAACTAGTGTAAAAGAGAAGTTTAAACAGATAATGGAAGATGAATATCAAATAAGAAGAATGGCAGTAGACTATAATATTCCTGTAATCATTAATTTACAGTTAGCAGAAGCAGTTATCGACGCTATAAAAAATATGCGTGAAAAGAAAATTGAAATTAAGTCCCTTAACGAGTATCATGAAACATTAAAAGAAGTATACTGGTGATTTTTCAGATCTTAGTTATAAATGTTTTTTCTTTTGGTATTCAAGAGTTGTTTTAAAATCCTTTATTTAATGTGTAATAATTTATAAATAACTTTCCTACCTTGAAATGGAAAGATTCTTGTAGTTTAAAACGAGGTTTATGCACTCCCTATAATTAGAAACCCATCGAGAATTTATAACATAAGGGTTTCTATCTCTAAAAAAAATTCGAAGTTGTAAAGTCTTCCGCCTTCTTGGTTCTTTAGAAGTATAAAAAAGAACCCAAGATGACCGTAATCGATGGTAATCTTCTTTAATTTTAACATAATCTATATCAGCAATATCTTCAAAAGGGATAAATGTGGTTTTCAAGAATAATAAAATAGTTGGCTTACGAAGTGATATGCCGTTCTCATAAACGATAATATAGTTCAAAAAATATCTTACGACAGATAAGATTGTGAGTATACCCATAATGCAACCACCAAGAAGCACCCCAATTGCTACAAGTATGCCTCCTTCACGCATTAGAGATTCGTTAAAAAAATAAAAAAGTCCGGGTATTATGAATATTAATGTAGAACTGAGCCCATAGCTGAGATCCCCCTTCCAACCATTTTTGTTCCATTGAGCAAATTCGTTCCTCCAAACTTCATTTAATAGTGGTTTTTTCATCTCAAATCGTTTATGTCCTTTTAGATGCAAATTATAATTATATTATTTTCGTTTAAAAGATTATTGGAAGTAATAAATTGTGAAGATGAAAAAAAATTATTGCCAGTCTAACATTAAACTTCTTATTTAAAAAGCAATAATTATCAATAACTTTTGTAATAAAAACAGATCTTCATTCGGTGTTAAAAGAATTTATTACCGTGGATACGTCCTCATACGACTTAAAATCATAGGAACTCAATGGAATATAATTAGTAAACTCAAAGAATTCAATAAGAATGAATCGAATGAAGATTGGAAAATAACATATTCAACTCCCGTATATGGTGGTTGGGATCTCATGCTCGAATGCATTTTTACAAATTTGAGTGATTTAGAAAAAATTATTACTTACTGTAGAACTGATGAAGATCTCCAAAAATGGCTGGATGCTACCACCACTCTTATTAGCGTGAAGAATAATTATGATCTATGATTTAATAAAATTTAATTTTAAATCAAATTATTTATGATGATTTCTGATATGTCTGCAGAATATTCTCCTGTTCTCCTGATACTTTCGATAATGTGACCAATTTCAGCAGCATATTTATCCACATTTTCAGAATTGATTATTATTTTTTCACATGCTACAGTTAATTTTTTTATAGATTCGATATTTTCATTGGCTAGCATGATGTCTTTTTGAAGCCAAGCATCAAGACTAATATTGAGTAGTTCTAGGGAAATCTTGCTTGCTTCCATTATACTCTCAAATAAGTTCTTATCAATCTTTTCATAATCTAACTTCAACACATTTTGGGCAATTTTTACAGCATGATCTCCTATACGCTCTAAAAATTTACTAATTAGCTGGTAGTTAGACGCATCCTCTAATGTTATGTTCATTTTCTGACATAAGATAACATCTCTAAGTACAATATGTGATTGGCGCTCGACTAACCAATTCAATCTATCTAAATCATCATCTCTATCAATAACTTTTTGAGCTAAATCTTTATCCGCAGATTCCAAAGATCTTACAGCATCTTCGTGCATATCATTAGCTTTTATATACATTTGCTTAATTGCCTTATCAAAAGGCATTTCTTTTGGATTAAGTAAATCTTTAATAATTTTTTTGTTTGATGTTTCCTCAATAATTTCAGTACCGATCGTGATCTTTACAAATGATTCAATGACCTCTATTATCAATCGTTCAAATCGATCCCTTGTTGTCTGTATAATAATCCTGGAATATCCCATAATATATACTCCAATTAAAAGCCGAAATAAGTAATCTGGAGTTGTATCTTTATCGATATCAATTATTTTTTCTTTAATATATTCTTGAGAGTTTTCATGGGGAGTTATCATTAAATTACCGTTTGGTTGCGAAAGGATACTTAAATTATCACCTTTTTTGATGTTATGCTCTTTAATCCATTCTTTTGGTAATGAAATGATATAGCTACTGCCACCCGTTTGCTGAACCTTTCTGTTTTCAATATGGATTGACATGATGAAATTGATTATTTTTAATTAAATATTAATTTATATATATGATATATAGTAAAAACTGATAAAAACTTTATATATATAGATTATATATAACTATGTAATTTTAGTTTATAAATTTCTAAATACTATAAAGCTAAGACTTCTAATCAATAAATCTTCTGCTTTTCGTTGTAGATAGATAATCCTATTACAATACTCTAATTATTGACTATTAATCTTCTAAATATTTTATTAAAATTTAGCTAAATTCTTCAAAAAGAATAGATATATAGAATATATATTGAATAGACACGATTATATTTTATGTCGATTGAGCTTATGATTTAGGTAGGATTTTATAAGATAAGCATGATTTAACTCAAAAACTAAGAGAACTTAACTAAAAATAAAATTATAACAGTGAAAATTTAATATGCGAGAACGATCTATAATATATGTTTTAACAGTTGCCTTAATTGGAATGATTATTGGATTTAGTGCTGGACTTTTTATCATAGGTCAGCCTGAAACACCTATTAGACTTAGTGGGGCGGGAGCTACGTTTCCAGCACCCTTATATCAAAAATGGTCTTTAGAATTCGATAGTCTTACTGGTATTCAAGTAGATTATGAAGGGATTGGAAGTGGTGGAGGTATTACTCAGCACACAGCAAAAACAGTTGATTTTGCAGCTACAGATCCACCGATGAAAGAATCTGAATGGCTAGCGGCACCGAATACTTTACATCTACCTATGACAATTGGTTCAGTTGTAGTTGCTTATAACCTTCCAGGAATTGCAATTCCTCTTAATTTAACAGGGCAAATAATTGCTCAAATATTTGCTAGGTGGATAACTCAATGGAATAACGCTACAATTCAAGCTTTAAATCCGGGAATTTCATTACCAAATCAACCAATAACAGTGGTTCATAGATCGGATTCAAGTGGAACGACTGCGGTGTTTACTAGTTATCTATCCGATGAAAGTACAATGTGGAATTCTATGTATGGTGCATCTAAAACCATAAATTGGAATCCTGCTACATTAGGTCAAAAAGGAAATTCTGGCATCGCAGCATATCTTCAAACTAATTCATATTCTTTGGGTTATATTGAATTAGCATACGCCCTTGAAAGCGATATCAATTATGCTTTAATAGAAAATGCAGATGGAATTTACAGTTTAGCTAATTTAACTACAATAGCTGCTGCAGCTGATTATGCCTCATCATCTTTACCAAATGGGGATCAAAACTGGGAGCCAGTAGGAAGTTATTTTGATCTTGGAACTGGATGTGGAGATGCTTATCCAATTTCTTCATTCTCCTACATGTTAGTTTATAAAGAATTAAATGTAATTCCTGGTATGACGTTAACAAAAGCGAAAGCTTTAACAAATTGGTTCTGGTGGTGTACTCATCAAGCTCAATCCTACTCTGCAGGGTTACACTATGTTGATATACCTGCTACAGTGACAATGATTAATGAGGTAAGTTTACGTTCTATAACATTTGATGGGCAAATTGTTAATACATGGCAATAAAAATGTGTATGTTTAAAATTAAAAATTATAATTTATTTTTTTTTAGAATCATGTAAAATTAAATTTAATATTTTTCAAGAAAAAAACTTTGACGGAAGAACAATTATCAATCTCAACAGCAAATAATCTTAAAAATATCAGAAAAAAAATCTTTTCGAAGGAAAAAATTTCTGGAGATTCATTTTTCAAGACATTTTTAGGAATCATTACCTTTCTTATATTTGTTATAATAGGATTATTAATTTTAGTCCTAATTATAAATTCTTTACTTTCAATTGAGACTTTTGGTTTTGGATTTCTATGGGGTACCGAATGGAATCCGACTCCATCAGATCCTAATGCACTTCCAGTTCTTGGGATTTTACCTCCTTTATTAGGAACATTAATTACTTCATTAATTGCTATTTTGATTAGTTTACCTATAAGTTTAGGAATTGCCTTAATGTTATCTGAATTCACATCAAAGAAATTCAACTTTTGGGTTTCATTTCTTGTTGAATTGTTAGCAGCAATACCAAGTGTAATTTATGGACTTTGGGGCATTTTTGTATTAATACCATTTTTAAATCAATATATCTATCCCTTTATTCAAGATATATTTGGCTTTATTCCTATTTTTCAAGGAGCTACTCATGGATATAATATATTTACAGGAGGAATTCTCTTATCAATCATGATAATCCCAACAATTACTGCTATTTCTCGAGATATATTTTCAGCGGTTCCAAATAGTCAAAGAGAAGCAATTATAGCATTAGGTGCAACAAAATGGGAATCAAGTAAAATCGTTATGAAATATGGACACTCAGGAGTAATAGGAGCTGTAATTTTAGGCCTTGGTCGTGCAATTGGAGAAACAATGGCAGTGACAATGGTAATAGGAAATTCTTTTAATCTATTTAGCTCGTTATTTGATCCTAGCTACACTTTAGCATCACTAATAGCTAATGAATTCACAGAAGCAAGCTCACCAGAAGTTTATCTTTCTGCTTTAATTGAAACGGGATTAGTTTTATTAGTTCTTGCTCTAGTTATTAATATTACAGCTAGATTAATAATTAGATTTACTACAAGAAAATTCAAAGGAGTTGAAACATTTTAATGAACATTTCAGAAGAAAGGAGGTTTAAAATTAGAAATTTCAAGAATCATTTAATGATTTCTTTATGCCTTATAGCCCTATTAATTGGGTTAATTCCATTGATTAGTATATTGTTTGAGGTTATTACCAAAGGAATTAGCCAAATAAATTTTGACTTTTTAACTCAAGAGATCTACCCATTAGGGCAACCAGGAGGCGGTATAGGACCTGCAATTCAAGGGACGTTTATAGTTATTTTGATTGCTTGTTTAATAGGGATACCCATAGGGGTTTTTTCTGGAATTTATTTAGCAGAATATCCTTATAGTAAGATGACATTCATCGCTGGGTTTTTAAACGATATCCTATCTAATATGCCTTCAATTGTTATTGGCATTTTCGCATGGATCTTAATTGTATCAGTTACAGGATGGTCAATTTTAGCTGGTGGTTTTGCTTTAGGAATAATGATGCTACCTTTAATCACAAAAGCAACAGAAGAATCTATTAAAATTGTTCCTACTAATCTTCGAGAGGCTGCATTAGCTTTAGGCATACCGAACTGGAAAACCACATTAACAATAACCGTTCCCACGGCGAAAAAAGGGATAATAACTGGAATTTTGTTAGCGATTTCTAGGGTCGCAGGTGAAACAGCTCCTTTATTATTAACTATACTCGGGAGTAGATTCTTTTTAACAAGCTTTTTTGAACCGACAGCAGCACTTCCACTAACCATTTTTAACTCATCTCAATCTCCATTTAAATATATTGACTGGCCAAAAGCATGGGGTGCGTCATTCGTTTTAATATTTTTAGTGCTGATAATAAATGTTGCTGTTAGACTTTTAACAAGGGAAAAATTTAAGAAGTAATTTGATATGAATAAAATACAAGTTGAAAATTTAAACGTTTGGTTTAGTAATAAGCATGTTTTAAACGATATCAATTTGAATATTGAAAAAAACAAGGTAACAGCTATTATTGGTCCATCGGGATGTGGCAAAACTACATTGATCAGAAGTATGAATAGAATGCATGACCTTCTACCAGATGCGAAAGTGATTGGTTCCATTACAATGGATAACTATAATATTTATGGCAATAACAATAAGAATAAATCTATAGATTCGGTGTTAGTTAGAAGGAAAATTGGAATGGTTTTTCAAAAACCTAATCCATTTCCAACTATGTCAATATTTGATAATGTAATTGCTGGTCTTAAATTAAAAGGAATAAGTAATAAAAAGGATTTAAAAAATTTAGTTCAAAAATATTTAAAATTAACCAACTTATGGGACGAAGTAAAAGAAGATCTAGATAAATCGGGTATAAGTCTCTCGGGAGGACAACAACAAAGATTATGTATCGCCAGAGCATTAGCAGTAGAGCCTGAAGTAATATTAATGGATGAACCTTGTTCCGCTTTGGATCCAATTGCTACTGGAAAAATTGAAAATTTAATTAATGAACTTAAAAAAGAATATACTGTAGTAATTGTAACTCACAACATGCAGCAAGCTGCGCGAATTGCAGATTTCACTTGTTTCATATATTTAGGGGAATTGATAGAGTTTGGTAAAACTACTCAAATTTTTGAGAATCCTCAAAATCAGTTAACTGAGAATTATATAACAGGAAGATTTGGATAGATGAAATAAAAATGGCAAAAGAATTTCATTTAAATTTAGATTTATTAAAGAAAAAGCTGAATGAAATGTCAGAATTTGCATTTATCATGCTAGCAGATTCAATTAAGGCTCTTTCAAGCAATGATAAGGAACTAGCTATTAGTGTTGATGAAAAAAAAGATAAGCTTCGAGGATTTGATATCGAAATCGAAACAAAATCGCTCCAATTAATAGCACTCTATCAACCTATGGCCGTCGATCTAAGGACCATTGCCGCTATTTTGAAGATTATTACTTACCTATATCGTGTGGGTCGTTATGGAAAGGATATTGCTGCAGTAGTTTTAGTTTTGAATGACAAATATCCTCTATCAGAGATTATAGGAATCCAACATATGTGGGAGCATGTTCAATCAATGTTAGATGATGCCATAGGATCATTTAATACCGCTGATATTTCAAAATTAAAGGGATTTTCTGAGAGAGATACTGAGATAGATCAATTAAGGTGGAGTATTTTCCGTGAATCCGTTTCTTATATGATGGAAGATCCAAGAAACATAACTATTTCTGCGCATCTTATGATGATTGCTCGTTATTTAGAAAGATGTGGAGATCATGCTTGCAAAATCGCTGAAAAAGTTTACTATATGGTTACTGGAGATCATATTGAAATAGCTTAAAGCATACCATAATAGACTAGCAATAATATTTTATGAGTTAGAATTCAAATCAAAAACAATTTTTTAAAACTCTTACTCTTACGGTTAATATTTCATTTTATTGTCACCTTCGGAGGTATCTCCGAATGGCATCAAAAATTAAGAACAATCCCGCAAGGAAAAAAATAGGAGCGATCAAGCTAATTAAATTATATAAATTTTTAAGAGATTCGTTCAATATGGTGAAATCAGATGCATATTCAGCAGTTAAAATGCACCCAAATGCTAGAAAAACAGCTCCAATGCATATTTTTATTGAATTCTTTATTGATATCTCTTTATTTCTCAAAAAAGAAAAAAAGAATAAAAATGGAATCATAGACGTAACGAGAAAGATTAAAATTAAAGGCAAGCTTGGAATTTCCAATATGACTAAAATCAAAATAATAGGAAAAAGAACAATTCCCGCGTAATAATGCCTTTCATAGGTGATTCTCCTCATTATTTTCTCTACGTGGACAATTTTCATAAAAAATGCTGAGAACATGATGAGAATGGTAATTTTGAATAAAAAATAGGAGAGCATATCATTAAACATTATAAAAGGGAAAAATATTTCTATTGCATTAACGATTCCAATTGAAATGAAAAAGATTATCCAAGAAAAAAGATCGTTATATAAATCAAAATTTTGACTTTTACTGAATTTCTTTGAAATATATAGTCTTTCAATTATGATTACAGCAAAGATAAACACACAAACGATATTAAATAGATATATTATAATACTAATAATTGAAATGAAAGAAGCTATAATTGGCATAATAATCAAATATTTATTTGGTATAAAATAGAACTGTAGGAATGAGGTTTCCTATTAGCGATAAGTGATTATTATTTTTTGGGAGATCTACTAATGCTCGCGCCATTTTATTAGTTGAGGTTTCTGCAAAGTCTAATTGAAACAATTCTCGATAATTAGAATCATCTGGGGATGAAATAATTTTTTTTTTCCAATCTAAACCTAAAGCATTAGCTTGTAATTGTAATCCCGCTAAAGCCATTCCTGCTTCTACTTCAGCCCAGTTTGTAGTATCCATGATTTTACGATGCATAAAACCGGAACATGGTTTCTTTCTATCAATACATAAAAGGATCATAAAATGGGAACAATCAATATCAAATTTTTCTTTCACATCATCAAAAAGATTTTCTGAACTATATTTTTGTAAATAGTGATCATAATATATACTAGAATCTACTTTAATCCATCTCTTTAACGCAGAAAAACCGACTGGATTATAAACATAAGCACCTTTAGGTAAATTAGAGAGATTTTTTACAAGAATAATGGGATAAACGGCATATCCTGCACACCCAGAAGCATGTACACGACCGAACCCATTCTTTTCTAAATTATCCCGGTTTCCATGAGTGCTATGATCATTCTCTCCTTCACATGCCCAGAGTAATTGTGAGATTTCATGCAACATTTTATTATTTTGGTCTCTCTTTTCGATTTGTTTATAAATGGCACTATCTAAAGAAACACCCTTGTAAACACCCTGATAAAATGCACGATTTTCATAACATTCTGGAGTGTTGAGAAGGTATGATCCATCTTCTAATTGCTTTTGGAGAGGTTCTGATGTACCTTGCAAGACAGTATCATCGTTATCTTCCCTAACTGCGACTGAATATAAGCAGACTTGATCTTGATCTGTTAGTGAATTTATAAGTTTTTCTATCTTTTTAGGTCCTCTGGCCCGCTGTGAAACTCCTAATCCTATGCTTTCTGCCTTCAATGATAGGTATTGCCAAATAAGTCCCACATCAATTAATTCTTCCAAATCCATTATATCTTTGCGATTTAACTTGGGATATAATTCCATCGTATACCTTGTTTCTTCATCATCAGATAGTAATACAAGTTCCTTCCCATCAAATGAATAAAGACCCCCTTCATAATCTTTTCCTTTTGGAAGAATAACATATAATAATTTTGAAGGAGCTGCTTCATGTGCAGCTTTACAAAGCTCTAAAATGTCAGAAAAAGGTAAAATCTGACCAATACCTGAACAATCTTTACGAGTTGCTAAGCATTCTTGTAAAGTAAGTCTCATAAATATAATGATGATTCTGATCATAATAAATTCTCCTCTTAAAAATCAAAAATGATGAATAAAGCACAAATTAGGTGTAATAGAAAACGAGTGTATTATAAAATATTTGTAATATCTTATCGTTCTTTTTTAAAATCACACTAATTTACCTAAACAAAACAGGTTAGAAAACCTGTTTCTAACAGGTTTTATGAAATATTGGATACAAATTGAAGAAAAAGTTAAATTTCCTTAACATATAAATTATAGATAAAATGTTTTTAAGGGAAAATGCCCACTTTTTCAAATAAAACCAATTTACTTCACATAGTTTTGAGAAATCAATCATGAAAATATTAGAAGAAAATTTCACAATAAAGTGTTCCGATGGGATCGATTTGACGGCATATATTGCTCGACCACAAGCAAATGGTCAATATCCGGGAATCATTGTGATTCACGAAATATGGGGTTTAAACGATCAAATTAGGGGAGTAGTTAGGCGTTACGCAGAGCAAGGTTATGTGGTCTTAGCACCTCATCTCTTTAGCAGTCAAGGGAAACTTTTGAACGAAGAAAATATCAGAAAAGCAATGATACCCGTTTTTTCTCTCCCGCGAGAAAAGAGAAGTGATCCTTCTACTTTAAAAACCCTGATGAAAAATATGTCAAATGCCGATCGGGAAGTCGTTCAAATTCTATTCCTCGAAAGGCAATCACTAGAACAAAGTATTATTAGTGAAGCAAAAGATTGTTATCGTTACATTAGTAATCTGCCAATAGTTAATAATGGAAAAATTGGCGTAACTGGTTTTTGTTTTGGAGGCGGTTTAGCGTTTCATCTCTCAACCTTACTGCCTTTTAACGCATCTGTAATCTTCTATGGCGCAAATCCAAAGTCAATTGACTCTGTATCAAAAATAAAGGGACCTGTTCTTGCGATATATGCGGGGGAAGATGAGATGGTTGATGCGGGAATTCCTATACTCGTTCAAGCCATGATTAAATATAAAAAAACTTTTGCTATGAAACTTTATGAAGGAGTTCAACACGCATTCTTTAATGAAACTAGTTCAGTATATAATAAAGCTGCAGCGGAAGATGCTTGGCAAATGGTTTTAAATTTTTTCAATAGATATCTAAATATTAAGATGCATTATAAACCATGAATGAAGATAATGGATATTTCCCGGATTTAATTTGGTCATGTTTTGTTAATTGGCTCAACACACTTGAGAAAGTAGGAGAACTTAAATCATTAGAAGATCAAAGTTTAGATGAAAATTTGGAAAATACTGAACATTAATAATTATCCTTTTATTGTAGCAGCATTTTTAATGATCTAACTGATAGTTTAAGTTTAGTTTGTCTCTTTTAGACTGATTTTGTTTGCTGATTTGATGATTTCCAAAGCCGGTTAAATACCAATCTCCCAACTAAATACGCTAATAAAATACCTGCAATCTCGTCTAAAATATAATGTTGTTTTACGAATAATGTCGATAAAATTACTCCCGCTGCAATGATAAATGTAATGATTGATATGGTGAGTTTCTTCCAATTAGGCTTTAATTTGTAATAACGATACCATGCATAAAAGGTAATAGTTGAAACAGCGGCATGAAGGCTTGGAAAGCAATTAAAGGAAGTATCAATGTTATATATACTAAAAACTACTTGAGCAAAGAAGCTTCCTTGATATTGGCTTTCATTAGCTAAAATCTGTTCTCTCCAAACGTATGTAGACACGGGAAAGAAAAGGTAAATGACACCTGCAATTAAGTTAATAATAACTAAAGACCATGCAAACGCATAACCTTTTTCCGACTCAATAAACGCAAAATAAGTCATTGAGATAATAGCCATTGGATAAAATAAGTAAACATAGAAAATCACCATTTGAGGAATAAAGGGAATGTAGTCATCTCCTAAAAAGTTCAATCGGAATCCTGATCCCAGAGGATAAAGGCTTCCCGTCAAGTCATAGATTATGGTATTTAAAAAGATATAAAATATTACCACTATTAAAATAACATCTACGATCATAAAACTAAACCTTTTGCTCCATTTCGTCTCCTTTCCCTTGAAAAAAAGCTTTTCAATACTTTTCTCAAACTTTTTCATTTTAGTTAATCCTCTTTTTGAATTTAATTATCCAACTTGATTTTTAATATAAATATCTTTTCCTTAAAATTTTTAAATTAAAAAATCAATATATCCTGTTTTGTCGAAATTCAAAAAGTATCTGTTGAAAATATTAGTGAAAGTAGATGATGTATCTATAGATTAATTAACATAAACTAAAGAAATCGCAGAGACCATAATTTAAAGAAAAAATTATTTTCTTTTTTGTATCACAAAGATATTATCGGAATATAATAATTTAATAAAGAACAGTTTTATTAGATGAGTATAAATTATTCTGTCTTTGAAATTTAAAAGTGGTGTATTTTAATTGAATGATTCAAATCGATATAAATTATGTATTTTTGGAGATGGTGGGGTGGGTAAAACTACATTCACTCACCGATTTCTTAATAGAGTCTTTGATGAAGATTTAAAAATGACTGTTGGTGCGGATTTTAGCGTAAAAGATGTAAAAGTTGATGATCTCGTAGTAAATCTTCAAATTTGGGATTTTGCTGGTGAGGAGCGATTTAAAGTGCTCTTTCCAAGCTTTGTTAAGAGTGCTCAAGGTGGTATATTTATGTGTGACCTAACCAGACGCTTTAGCGTTAAAGGGATAGATGATTGGCTTTCATTTTTTCAAAAGGAAATGAAATCTTCAAATACTCAAATCCCGATTATAATGGTAGGAAGTAAGTTAGATTTGGAAGAAAAACGCTCCATAACTACTGAAGATGGTATTGAACTCGCTAAATCTCGCAACTTACAAGGTTATTTTGAATGTTCATCTAAAACAGGAGAGAATGTTGATAATATTTTTGAGACAATTGCTAGGTTAATGCTAGGTACAGGTAACGAGAGTTAAATCATATCATCAAACCTTAAGCGTTTTAAAACTGGATATCTCCTTCCTATTCCAAATGCGCTTTTACTGATTTTTATTGTCTGTACTAATTGTCTTCGCTTGTATTCTGAATTCAAATAAAGTTTTCTAACTCTTTCAATCGTTTTTAAATCAATTCCTTTATTTAGTAAATGGTCTACCTCTGAACCTATTCCATTTTGGATGATTTCTTCTAAAATTATATCTAATATCTCATAAGAAGGTAAAGAATCGCTATCTCTTTGATTTTCGCGCAATTCTGCAGTTGGAATTCTTTTAATAATTCTATAAGGAATGGTTTCTTCTTTATTATTAATCCAATTACAAATTTCATAGATTTGAGTCTTTAATAGATCTCCAGGAACATTTTTCCCCCCGTTTGTATCCCCATATAATGTACAATATCCAACTCCAATTTCTGATTTATTACCCGTTGAGACTAACAGCCAATTGTACTTATTGGAATAATACATCAAGATTGTCGCTCTAATTCTTGCTTGAAGATTTTCATCTGCAATATCAAATTTCATCTTTCCAAGATTAAGTTCTATATCCTTTTCATAAAAGTTGAATAACTTATCAATGGGATGAATTTTATATTTTATTTTCAGGTTATCACATAAATTTTTAGCTAAATCAAGGCTTTCTTGGGATGTGAAGCGAGTAGGCATCATTATAGCAGTTATATGTTCTGAACCTATTGCTTTAGCACAAATATATGCAGTGAAAGCAGAATCTATGCCTCCACTCAAACCTAATACTATTCCTTTGAAAATTCCACTTTTATAATAATATTCATGAAGATTTAAACATAGAGCCTTCACGACTTCTTCTCTCCAATCAGATTCGATAGTAATAGCTTGAACATTAGATTTGATTGGTAGGGTAATGCGAACAACTTTTACTTCTTCCTCAAAAGCTTTGCACTTTTCTAATAGTGTTCCATTTTCATTCATTATGAAACTTTGTCCATCATATACGATTTCATCCAAAGCACCCACCATATTCACATAAATGATTGGTACGTGAAGAGAAATCGCTTTCTTCTTTACAAGATCCATCCTTATTTTTAGTTTGCCAATGTGATACGGAGATGCATTTATCACGATCAACAATTCTGCTCCATTATTAACCAAAGCCTTTGCCACTTTCATATTATAATGTTCATCCCAAATATCTTCACATATTAAAATTCCGCATTTGTAACCTTTTAAAGAAATTTGATTAAATTGAGTATCAAAAGAAAAATATCTACGCTCATCAAAGATATCATAATTTGGTAGTAGACGTTTATTAATGATGGTCTTGATCTGATTATCTTCAATGATCACTGCTGAATTATAAAAAGGCTGAATCGAATCTTTAAGGTGATCGGGTTCGGTAAAAGTTCCAATAATAAGAGATGAATGGGTTTTAATTTTCAATAAAGATTCCAAAGCTTCTTTATTCTCTTTTTTAATTAAAGGGTCATATATGTGATCCATAAGTGGATAACCTACTAATGACATCTCAGGAAAAATAATAATATCTGCTCTTGAATTGTCATCAATAATTTTTTTCATCTTGTTAAAATTGAAATCTATGTTGCCTACGTAAGGATTAATTTGTGCCATTACAATATTTAGTGAATCTCGATTCAATTTTTAAGCATCTTCTTTGTTTTTTCTGTTTCTAATGATAATTAATCTGAAACCAAATTAATAATTTATAATTTTAACGTATAAAATCAATTAATGATTTTTATCCTTTAACTTGTGAAAAAAGTAGTATACTATTTTTGTTCTAAATTACCATCTTAAAACTAATATTGAATGATGAATTTATGCAAAATGAAACAAGTCTAATAGAATTCTCTCCAGAGAAGGATCCATTTAGGAATTCTCGGAAAAAAAGTTCTCGCAGATGGATTCTTGCTCACATTTTCCATGATACTAATAAAATCTTCATCTTTATTGTCTTATTTACTACAATTTTAACTGCTAATTTAGCAACTATCATTTTCGTTTTTATTGGTAATGCAATAACGGCTATCTTAAATCTAAACATCCCCATTTTTATGAACATTTTCATAATTATAATAATTTTGAGTTTTACAAACCCTGGAATGAGATTGGCAAATTTTATGCTCAGAGAAGTCATTGCTCAACGCATGGAAAGAGATACAAGAAAGGAGTTTTTCATAAATCTATTAGGTAAGAGTCAATCATTCCACGATCAACAAAAAATTGGAGAATTAATGGCACGAGCAACGGATGATGTACGTACTTTGAATTACTTTATTAGTCCTGCAGTTTCATTAATATTAGAATCATTCACCGATTTGGTCGTTCCGGTTATTTATATTGCAATTTTTTATCCAGTTCAATTGATAATTGAACCAATAATTTTTGTAATTTTATTCTTAATTGCGTTAAGATCTTATATAAACAAAATTGGACCTATATCATTTGATTTGAGAATGAATTTTGGATTGATGGACGCCACATTAAATGAATCTCTTACAGGTATTGAAGTAGTTAAAGGAACTGCTCAAGAAGATAGGGAAATAAGAAAATATCTCTATAATATTCAGAAGTATAAAGATGCATTTGTCAAACAAGGTATCGTTCAAGCTAAATATCTCCCGATTCTTTTATTAGCTCTAATTATTACAATAGCTTTTGGACACAGCGTTTTATTATTTTATTTAGGGTTAATGAATATTGGACAGATTATTGCATATTTAGGGATTTTGAACCTCCTATATTTTCCAACGAATATTTCAATTTTTGTGTTTGCTATCATACGTCTTGCAGGTGCAAGTGCAAAACGAATTCTTGAATATATGAATATGGAAACAAAGATCGATGAAAATATAAACGGAGTCATAAAAAAAATCCAAGGTCAGATCCTTTTTGAAAATGTATCCTTTAAATATCCAAACAGTAAAAATTTCGTTCTAAAAAATTTAAACTTTGAAATACAACCAGGAAAGACCGTAGCCATCGTCGGTACAACAGGTGCGGGAAAAACTACTTTAACAAAATTAATTACAAGACTATATGATGTTTCAGAGGGTCGAATTTTAATCGATGGAATAGATGTAAGGGATTATGCATTAAAATCTCTCCGTAGTCAAATTTCATTTATTGAGCAAGATGTATTTTTATTTTCATCGAGCATTTTTGATAATATAACTTTTGGGCGAATTGGATCATTGGATGAAGTAATTGAAGTTGCAAAGCAAGCCCAAGCTCATGAATTTATAAGTGAATTACCCGATGAGTATTATTCTGAAATTGGAGAAAGGGGCGTCCAACTCAGTGGTGGAGAACGACAACGCATTGCTATTGCTCGAGCTTTCTTATCTGATCCACCGGTCTTAATATTAGATGATTCTACATCTGCAATTGATTCGAAGACGGAAGATCAAATCCAATTTGCCATTCGTAATATTTTAAGGAATAGAACTACTTTTTTAATAACCCACCGTTTAAGCCAGATACGTTGGGCTGATCTAATTCTCGTATTACAAAACGGAGAACTCATTGCTATGGGCACTCATGAGGATTTATTATGCAATTCTGAGGAATATAGAAAGATCTTTATCAAGAAATTTGACCTTGAGGAACAAAAATTGATAAAAGGAGGTTTGGAAGAATGTTTATCGGATTAGAAGCTGAAGAATACGATCGTGTCTATAGTACCTCGACATTAATTCGTCGCATTTTTTCCTATTTTTCACCCTATAAGAAACAGATGATACTGGTTATCACATTTCTCATTATTTCTTCATTAACAAGCGCAATTGAACCGGTTATAATTTCAATAGCGATAAATATGGTAATTTCTTCAGTTGATTTCACTATCATAATCTTTCTGATAATAATTATATTCATTTTAACTGGATCTAGTTGGATTTTTAACTATATTCGACAAAAATATTCTGCTCGAGTAATAGGAAGTGTCATATATGATATTAGAAAGAATGCTCAAAATTCAGTGTTGAATCTCGATCTTTCCTTTTTTGATAAAAATCCTACGGGGAAAATTGTCAGTCGTATTAATACCGACAGTAATGATTTTGGAGATACCGTGGATTTATCCATACAAGTAATTTCCTCAGTAGTTGTATTAATTATTCTGATAATCATTGTTTCCCTTGTTAATTTCATTTTAACTCTCATTTTATTGAGTGCCATACCCCTATTCTTTTTAGGAACTCTTTTATTTACCAAGTTTGCTCGAAAAATGACGTTATTAGGTCAGAGAGCTTTAGCTTCGGTTAACTCTATTATTAAGGAAAGCTTCTCAGGTATTCAAATAGCAAAAACATTCAGGCAAGAATCCAAATTATATGAAAAGTTTAATAAAGTGAATAAACAAGCTTATAGTGTGAATCTTAGAAGGGCATTCACGTTAAATGCAATCTTTCCTTCATTAAATTTAATTCAAGGTGTTGTTCTTATCTTGTTACTGTACTTTGGAGGAAATTATGTAATTACAGGCGCTATAAATATTGGTGAGTTTAACCTGTTTATCCAGAGTTTGAACTTAATATTCTTTCCTTTATTAACTATAGCATCTTTTTGGCCTCAATTTCAATCAGGCCTTTCAGCATCCGAACGAATTTTTGCTTTAATAGACACTCAGCCAGTTGTTGTTCAAAAAAATGACATTAAATCCGGAAAATTAAAGGGTAAGGTTGAAATACAAAATCTAATATTCCAGTATGATAAAAATAAGAATGTTTTCGAAAATTTTTCTTTAAAGATCGAACCTGGAGAATCAGTAGCCATTGTAGGCCATACTGGAGCGGGTAAATCCAGTCTAGCCAAACTTTTAGCGCGATTTTATGAATATCAAGGAGGAGAGATATTAATAGACGGAACAAGCATTAGGGATTATAATCTCAAGGAATACCGTAGGCAAATTGGCTTGATATCTCAAACTCCCTTTTTATGGGCAGATACTGTTGAGAATAATATTAAATATTCCAATGAATCCGCTTCTAGAGATGATGTTAAGCAAGCTTTGGAAGTTAGTGGAGGTTATGAATGGATTGAAAATCTTCCTGAAGGATTAGATACCGACGTGAGAGAACGCGGTAATTTATTATCAATGGGACAACGCCAATTGGTGGTATTTGCTCGAGTGTTGTTAGAAAACCCATCCATACTTATTTTAGATGAAGCCACAGCTTCAATAGACCCCTTTACTGAAACTAAAATTCAAGACGCTTTAGAAAAGACGATTGAAAATCGCACTTCAATCATTATTGCTCATCGCTTATGGACCGTTAGGCACGTTGATAGAATCGTCGTTTTGGATCACGGTACAATAGTAGAAGAAGGAGATCACGATGAATTAATGAAACTTGGCGGTTATTACGCTAACCTTTATACCGTGTACTTTAGGCACCAGTCTCTTCAATACATTGAGGATATGGGAAAATCTAAAGTGTAATTGTTGGTGTTATCAAAGAAAGAGATTAAAAAAATTAATTTAATATTTGATATTAAAACTCATTATGGCTTTAAATTTAAATATTAATTCTCTAAGATTTGAAAGTCTCACTGAGAACAATCTAAATAATGTACACTCGATGTGTCAGAACAATGCAACATTCGTTTCTCATTCCTTGAAAACATTCGAAAACGCAACACTGAATAGTAAATACTTCATCCCAGAATTTAGTATAGTAGCTTTGAATAAGAATGATGAAATTATCGCATTTTTTATGGTTGCAATGAAAAAACCATACATCTTTCGGAAAATGAGGGATATTGCCACTTTAAAGTTCTTCATTGTCCATAAAGAATGGCGTCTTAAGGGAATTGGGACCTATTTATACAACTTGCTTTTAGACCGAGTTAAAAATTCAAAATACAAATGCTATAGAATGAAATTGGATGTCATGGTCTCCATACCTGATTATTGGTTTCCTGGATTAGATCCAAGACATACCGAAGCTCTTTTTTTCCTGAAAAAGCACGGATTCAAAAAAAAGCATGAAAGAATCAACTTATGCGTGGATTTAGAACACTTCCCGGATGTTGAACCTCCATCGGAACTCAGTGATTATAAGATTAGTAGAATTGTTGATAAAGATAAGAATGAACTAGTTCCTCTCTCGTTCATGCCTAAAGTATATCAAATGATCTCCTGGCCACAAGAAGTTGCATCCTCTTTTCAAAATGATCCTAAAACAACTTTCATTGCTCAAGATATAAGGAATGGCAAAATTTTAGGATTTGCTACCCACTCAGTAGGATTTCCAGGAGCTTTTGGCCCAACAGGCGTAAATAAAAACATACGAGGACTAGGACTTGGATCTCTGCTGCTTAAGTGGTGTTTGTGGGATCTGAAACAAATGGGCTTCCAACAGTGCATCATAAGATATGTGAGTGAAAATACGGCATATTTCTATTTGAAAAGTGTTGGAGCAAAAATTTGTGAAATCTATTGGACCATGGAACGAAGAATTTAAAAATATGACAAAAAGAATAATAAAAAACTGAGTTATAATCTATTTATATACCTATTTCTCTCCCATTCACTTACAACGAGTCGGTATGCATCGTTTTCCTCTAGTTTGGCATAATAGAAATTTTTGAACGGTTCTTCGCCAAAGATTTCTTTCATGAATTCAGAATCGTAAAATTCGTTTAATGCCTCGCTTAAACTCCCTGGAAGAGAATTAATGCCTTCTTTTATCATTTCTTTAGTAGAGAGGTGGTATACATTTCTATCCGTGGGTTCGGGTATCTCAATGTCATCGGAAAGAACTCCATCCAACCCCGTTTGTAAGAGTACAGCAAATTGAAGATATGGGTTTCCTGCTGGATCCGGGCATCTTATTTCACATCTCGCAGCGGATGATTTTCCATGAAAGTCTGGGACCCTGATTAATGGAGATCGGTTTCTAAAACCCCACGCAATATAAACCGGTGCTTCAAATCCAGGTACTAAACGCTTATAAGAGTTAGGCCAACCACTTAAAACTGCACACATTGCCTTGGCATGTTTTAGCTGACCAGCAATCCATTTTTTCATCGTATAGGAAATATAAGGTTCGGAAGACTCATCATAAAACACGTTTTTACCGTCCTTCCAAAGGCTTTGGTGACAATGCATTCCAGATCCATTTATTCCATCAAATGGCTTAGGCATGAAAGTTGCGGTCATGTTATTTTGAGCTGCGACAGTTTTTATTATTGTTTTAATTGTTATTGTATTATCAGCCGAATTTACGGCTTCATCATACCTAAAATCGACTTCATGTTGGCCATAAGCAACTTCATGGTGTAACGCTTCGATTTGAATTCCCATCGCGTCGCAATATTGAGCAATACTGTAACGCATTCGTTCATTAATATCGTAAGGATCATAATCAAAATAACCCCTCATATCTGAAGGTTTGAATGCAGCTTGTCCAGTTTCTTGATCTAAAATGAAAAATTCCATTTCTGGAGCACAGAAATACTTAAATCCATGGTCTTCAGCTCTTTTCACCGCCTTTTGGAGAATATATCGGGGATCTCCTTCATATCGATCTCCATCAGGTTTATAGATATCGCATATGACTCGAGCAACTCGATTATTATTTGTTCGCCATGGTAGCATATAAAACGTGCTGGGGTCCGGTAAAGCAACTTTATCTGACTCCTCAATAGCTCCATATCCCGTTATTGAACTTCCATCAAAATTTTCACCATCCTCAAAAAAATCTTCTATCCTTTTCGCATTAATCTCAAAGGACTTAATAATTCCATGGATATCAGTAAATTGGAGATAAATGAATTTAATGTCGTTTTCTTTTACCTTCTCTATTACCGCTTCACATAAATCCTTTCTCTTAGGATCGCTTTTTCTAATCATGATAACTCATTATTTTGATTTTTATAATTTAATAAGGGAAATTCAATTTAAAAATCTTGTCATTTATCATGAAATAAATTATATTTTTGTGATATTTTCGCGAAAAATTTTTAAGGTAGATCATGCATATTATATACAATATTAAAAATTATGTATATGTTAATAAAAGGTTGAAAATGAATGATGTTAACGTGTTCAATTTGCGGAAGATTCTATGCGTATGAAAGCAAGATCTGCAAGCAGTGTGAAGATTATGCTGTCCGTAGCGGACTAGTAAAGAATGCTGTATCTCTTAACAATTTTCTTGTTTCTAATAATTTTAGTCGGTTTGGGAAGGTAGAACATCATGATTTACGGATAATCCAGCCCCCGTTGTACGAATGGAATTGTAACGTGAGAGATAATATTCCAAAACTTAAAGAGAAAGGGCTAGATTTTATGAGCATATTAAAATTTCCACCAGAAAGCAAAATATACTTATCCCCTTATTTCGAGTAAACTATGGAAAACTTATGAAGCAAATCTTCTTGAACGATACATTTTATCATTCAATTTCTTTTTTCTCATTTCATTATCATCGAGTATGAAGCGAAAACCTTCTTTTGCTGTCTCAAAACCTAAGGAAGGTACGTCGTTGTATTAGTAATTAAAAAAAATGAGTTAAGAATTAGGTGAAGTAGTACAGATTGACTCAATTCAATCAGGAGCTTGCATTCCAAGCATATTAAACGCTTCGGGAAAATCAAAATACACGTCAATCGTGTATTCAAATCCCTCAACATCGTGAAACATGACCATGGCATCTTGCTGACGAAGAAGTGCCTTATTCATCATTCCTTCCTTCACTTGGCTGATGGATATGCTTTTTGACTTGTTTCCTTCCACCTTGAGTACTCCTTGGATGAGCTCCTTTGTTAAAGTCTTATCATTGGGAAATTTCTGTCTCACTTTTGCGTAAATTTCTACAACTTGCTTCCCTTTGGCGAGGGGAGTCCAAGTTGTCACTACTATATAGGGCATATTTTTTTTCTACCTTGTAGGATTTCGAAAGTGTATTGATGTACTTTTTTGTACAAATTATGATTAAGATGAGAGAGTAATTAAATCTGTTGATTTTTTTGAAAGGCCATAATTTTGATGTCTTTACGCTAAAGGATGATATATCTATTGTAGGTTGCGAATTATGTCAATTTGGAGTGCAATGTACTGATAAAAATCCTATGGCATCTCAATACGTGGATTTCTTCTCATATTAACATCTTTAATATGCCATCTGACAACAAAGATTACAAAGGATATAATAAGAAAATTCAAACCACACATTTTTATTTATTGAATTTATAATAAAATTACTCAAATTTGAATAATGAATTAGTGGGATATTTAATTATGAGTTATTGCCCGAATTGTGGTGCTGAAAGAGGATATTATGCAAAAATATGCGAATTTTGTGGATATTCCTTTGATGTAATAGATGATCTCGAAGATAAAGATATAAAAATTAACCAGTTAGAACATAAACTTCATCAACTTGAGAATAGTGGTAATATTAAATCAACAACAGCAGATAATTCTCAGTTTAAATATTTTTGGATAATTGCCGGTCTTATGATTATCGGATTTTTTTCATTTATCTTTTTCTTCGTGTACATGGCTAGTAATTAGCCCAAAAATCATGTAAATAATAAGGTTTTAAACAAGTTAGAAGGATAAAATATAATCCTTTAACTTTGAAGTTTATTTTGCATCAGGATCTCGCTGCATTATTCCAGTAATCAGACCTTCTGTATCCTTGAAATATGCCATCCATCCGACACCTGGAACAGCATGTTTCGGATTAACGATCATCCCTCCATTTTTTTCGATTTTATCAATTATATTATCGATTTCATTTACATCTATAGTGTTTACGACATTGGGTGCTTCATCTTCAACCTTTCCCATTCCTCCATCAATACCAGGTTCTTTTTCATCACCCGTCATGATAAGCCAATATTCCATGGGTCCTTCCCATTTCTCAATTTTCCAATTAAACACTTTTTCATAAAATTTCTTGGTTTTTTCCACATCTTTCACATTTAACTCAAAATGTACAATTCTCATAAAATCACCTTTAATATTAATGTTAATTTAAGTTCAAAATGGTATATTAAATTTTATCCTCATGAAATAAATTATTTTTTCAATTATTCATTGAGTATTATTAATTATGCTATTGAATCATAAAGGCGAGTTTTTTGAAAATGAAGGAAATTATTGAAGAAATATATGAAAGGATGCCATATTACTCTACAATTGGCATGAACGTTAAAGAGATTGCTAATGGAAAAGCAATAATAGAACTTATAATGAGAAAAGAATTATCCCAAAATGGAATGATTCACGGTGGCGTTCTAGCCTCGATGATTGACGCGTCTTGTGCTTGTGCTGCTTTTTCAACCACTAACTTTGTAGGATTTGTCACAACTATCGACTTGCAAGTATCTTATTTGAAACCCGTATCAAAAGGTACGATCATTGCAAAAGCAGAGTGTTTAAGAGCGGGTAAAAACGTATTATTTTGCGAATCGAAAATTAGAAATGAAGAAGGGGAGTTAGTATGCGTTGGTACCTCCCAGTTATTAAGAATCTAACTCTAATAAATAAATATTTCAACATCTTGAGTAATTTCGTCAATAATTTTAAAATTGTACCTCGTAATTCTCATCTTTTGCATAATTGATTCCAAATTTAACCAATATCTTTAATATTTCGCTTAATCTCTCCATGAAGGAATCAAGATTTTTATTACGCTTCAATGTCCAACCCGTTTCAGCTATTGCTATTAAACGAGGAAAGACTTGATATTCTAAAATTTCGGCATTATTAATATATTCAGTCCAAAGACAAGCCTCAATTCCAAGGATGTATCTGTAGTATTCTGGTGGTAAATCATCTGGAATAGGATCGTACTCATAAGATTGTTCAATAGGAGTTAATTTATAAGGATAATTTAAATATGTAAACCTCATATCGGACATTATTGTTTCTCTTCCTTTTTTTATGTGTTCTATTGCTGTAGAAAAATCACCCGCCCAAAATTGACATATAGCGCTTTCGCTGAGTTCGCTGTTGAGAATTTCATTCCATCCAATTAGCCTATGACCTTTTTCCTCGATGAATTTCGAAATTTTCGAGGTAAAATATGGTTGAAGTTGATTTTCATTTTCGAAACCTTCTCTCTTCATTAAATTTTGGCAATCCACGCATTTCTTGTACCTTCTTACGGGAACTTCATCTCCACCCGTGTGGATGAGTTTTGTGGGAAATAAATCCATCACTTCCATTAACACCTTCTTGGAAAATTCAAATACATTCTCTTTACCAATACAAAACACATCTTTATGGACGCCAAAATTCTGGCTTACTTTAAATGGTCCACCACTACAACTTAATTCGGGAAAAGCAGCTAAAACTGCCTGCACATGTCCTGGAAAATCTATTTCGGGAATGATGTTTATGAACCTATCACTAGCATATTGAATAATCTCTTTAATTTGTGCCTGAGTGTAAGATCCCGATATCGGAATTCTGTCAATTTTAGATGTATCTTTTTGTAAATCGGACATTAATTTTCTTTTATCTGTACTTGTTCCCTCTCTTCGTGAACTGATTTCTTCTAATAAAGGATAATGCTTAATTTCAATTCTCCACCCCTGATCGTCTGTTAGGTGCCAATGAAAGATGTTAAACTTAAAAAAAGCCATTATATCCAAGATTTTTTTTACTTCATCCATGCCAAAAAAATGACGTGCTTCATCCAGCATAAAACCACGCCAAGAAAATCTCGGATAATCTTCAATCTCTAAACAAGGAATCTCAAGATTTTGTAAAATGATCTGTTTTAACGTTTGAATTCCATAAAAAATTCCTCTTAGAGTTCTTGAAAGGATAATTACCCCCCTCTCAGTAATCTTTAGTACGTAAACTTCATTGTGAAGTGCAGAGAGATTCTGATCAATTTGTAAGGTGATATTTTTTGCTTTTTTAGATTCTGGGGCTAATCGTTCAATTGTAGTTCTTAAATTACAATAAAAGGAGAGAAATTTCTCTAAGGTTTTAGCCAAATCTTCACAATGTTCATCATAAAAGATAAGGGTTTTATTATCTAATCGAAAGCATCCCCCCTTTAGTTGAATTAATACAGGTGCAGGAATAATATTTATATTTTGAGTCATTATAACCTTATACTAGTAATTTTCTAATTATATATTGTTAAAAATATCATGATTTTAATTTATTTTGATAAAAATGCTATCTTTCGTAATAGTTTTATATGGAGGTATCAATTAATCTAAAAGAAGATATTATAATTTTCATAAAATAATATGTAAGCTAAATAATACTATTAATTTAAGACATAGATTTAAAATGACTGATATTGATGAAATTGACAGAGAAATCCTAAGAATTCTATGTCAAGATTGCACGAAAACTCATAACGCAATTGCGATCGATTTAGGTAAGTCTCCAGTAACTATTAAAAAACATGTGGAAGAACTAGAAGAGCGTAAAATCATTAAACAATATGGGGTTCAAATAGATTACGATAAGCTCGGATATAATATCATCGCGGTAATTGAATTAACGGTGTCGAAAGGGAAAATGCTTGAAATTGAAAATAAGATTGCAAAGAATCCAAATGTTTTTGCGGTTTACGATATTACAGGTACCTATGATGCTCTTATCTTAGCTCGCTTTAAAGATCGATCAGAACTTAGTGCCATGATCAAAGAAATTCATAAGTCTCCTGAAGTAGAAAGAACCAACACGCATCTAATATTAAATGTTATTAAGGAACAAATTACATCTAAAGAATTAATCTAAGTTAAGAATCTTCATCGATTTTTTTTTCAGGAAATTTGCGGGTTATCACTAAATTTGTCGGGACTCTTGATATATATGTTCTGAATTGTTGATTTATTTGGTGATGACAAATTGAGTTCTGGAAAAATAAGACGTATAGACCCTATTTTTAATGAAAAACTTAAATATTACCAACCTATTGAAGATACCATTTTTAGCCTTTCTGAAATTATTATCCCCTTTTCAGAATTTTACGATAGACCAGTTCTTATTGAAAAAGACGCTAATTTTAAAGAGATATTGATGAGTGAGTTATTATAAATTCTAAATTCTCTTTTTTATAACTTATTACACTCCTGCATCCTTTTTATTACATAGGAATTTAAATGTTAATATTATACTTATATATTAGATATGTTCAGATAAGTGTGAGAATTTAGCGCAAAATAATCAACATTTAAAATTATGAAGAGTGAAATAAGCAAACAATTTCGAAAGATTTCAAGGGATTTTAAGGGAAAGGTTGCCTTGATGGAAAAAACTCCATTAGAAGATCTTGAAAAAATGGTTTCTGAATATTATGATGAGGGTATAACAACATTTATAAGAATTGAAAAAAATAAGAATCCCGACATGACTGAAAAGGAAATTCTTATAGAGATGTATAAATTAAGTGAAAAATTAAAAGGAAAGAAGCATATAAAATGAAGGATATATTGCCAAAGGCATTTAAGCAATTGGTAAGGGCTCTTGAGAATATAGAGCAAAATTATGGGATTAAATATTATTTAGTTGGGGGTATATTGGCTAATGTCTATACGGTATTTCGCTTGACTCAGGATGTTGATTTTGTTGTAGATACAGAATCTAAAGGATTAAGTATCCATGACTACATTTCGATTTTAAAAAAATATAATTTTATTCCTCTGCAAGATTGGCGACACGCTGAAATCTTAGCCGAAGAAACTGGAGTTCTCCAATATTTTGATGAACAAGACAGAGTTAAATTCGATAATTACATACTTGATCGTTCAAGTAGAAGTAATTATAAAAAAATAGGTTCAATTGGATTAAAAAGAAGAATAAGAGAAAAAATATTTGGGGTTGAATGTTGGGTAATATCGAAAGAAGATTTTATACTAAGTAAATTAACATTTGGTGGGTGGCAAGATTATTCAGATGCCTTAGGATGTTGGATGAGATTCAAGGATAAGTTAGACATTTCTTATTTGAGTTTAAAATCTCAGGAATTAAAGATTGAAGAAGAATTTCGACTGCTCAAGTCTGGAATTGAAGATCCTGATGAATTTTTTAAAAAATTAAATAGTTATTAATTTGAAGGTTTAAGAAGTAAGAAACACCGATTTCTCTCAGATTTTACATCTTTTTTATAAAATCAAAAACCAAATATTAAGTGTAGCTAAATACTGAATATTTTTTAGCCAAAACATAATGTTTAAATAGGAGTTTCGTATTGAATTGAATTTTTTTTAGAAATATTCACAATTTTACATTTTATTTTAATATAAAAGATTTTTTTTGAAAAACTCGATTACTATTCGTCTAAATAATGGACGAATACATATTTCTAGTAATAATATTTATAAAGGTATTTGAGTATTATTAATTAAAGGTTATGGAAAATGGGAAAGTTTTCCCACAACATTTTAACTAAGATGGTGTTATAAAATGTCAGCAAAAGTCGTGAATGTAGAAACACAGGTAGCTATTATGTCGGCGGAACCCGTGTTCCGCACCTATGAGCAAATCTGCTTGGATAAGCTCAAAGAAATTGGTAGATCCACCGCTGCCGAATGGGCGAATGCGATGGGATACACGAATCCGAATTCTCTCAGAAAGGTAATCCGCCGAATTTTAACACATACACCAGAAAAGATGGAGATCCATGGAAAGAAGATCCCCCGTTTCTATGAAGCAGTATAGGATCCATGGAAGTAAAACCATATTTAATAAATTTTCAATTTTTTTTCCATCAAACAAGATATTGTAGTTTATTAATAATTGAGTAGTCTCCTCCCGCTAAAATTCTGACGACCCAAGTAATAAAAGTGCCAATAGCCCTTGCCAGTATTCAAGGCTTCCGCTTGGGAAATTCCTTAATACAAGTGGCAAGGGCTTGGCATAATCAAAATTGTATCTACTCTTCTAAAATTAAGATAAAATAAATTATAAAGATTTGGAGTTAGATCAAATTTTCTAACTGGTTGACAAATTCTTCGTATTGTTTGATTCCTAACTCCCAAAATTCAGGTGTAGTAATATCAAATCCTACAAGCTTTCCGAGGTCTTCAAGTGATTGACTTCCTCCCAAGCTTAGTAGTTTAATGAATTTAGGAATAAATGCGTTTCCTTCTGTTTTGTAAACGCGATACAAAGCATAAACAAATAATTGAGCAAATACATATGGATAGTTATAGTATCGGAAGTTTGGGATGTAATAATGACCTTTCATGGCCCATTCCCAAATCATTTCGTCAAACCATTCAACATTGTCCCCATATATCTTGTCTCTACCAGCACACCATAATTTAGATACTATTTCACCGTCTAAGTTTTGTCCTTTTTCTATGGCTTCATACATGCTTGTTTCAAACCAAAATCGGGCGCTAACTTGGAAAGCGGCTTGACCCGCATCATCCAATACATGAGCAAGAATTGCCATTTTTTCTTGTGGGGATTCAGCTTTCTTCAATAAAAGATCCGTTAGTAATAATTCTCCAAACGTAGAAGCACATTCAGCTCCGGGGTACCCGGGGTGAACGTTCAAAAACGTTTGCTCTCTTGAAACCAAATACGCATGAACTGAATGTCCTAATTCATGGATAAGCGTGTAAATTTCTCCTAAATTACCTGTAAATGTTTGTAATATGAAAGCTGATTTTCCTTTATACCAAGAGGAGGAATAAGCGCCGCTTCTCTTGCCCATCCGTGGACTGGCATCAATGTGATTCCTAATGAACATGTCTTCAGCATACTTTTCAAATATACCATCAAAATTATTAAAGGCCTCAATCACTAATGAATGAGCTTCATTCCACGTATATTTTTTATGTGGTATTTCAAGTAAGGGTGCCATAATATCTGCACAAGATAATTTAGGCAGCTTTAAGAGCTTTGCTTTAATATTTAAATATCTACGATACACATCAACGCTATTTTCTATTGTTCTCATTAAATTTCTGATAGTATTTTCATTAACATCATTTACAATTAAACTAGAATGCAAAGGATCAGTAAATTTTCTGCGTTTGGATGTTTTCATCCAATCAGCACATATATTTCGTATTGCTGCAGTAAAAATTTCTTGTTGTTTACCTAAAAGACCATATATCGCCTTGTTAGCAGAAATTCTCGTACTCCTGTCTGGATGAGAAAACAAGCTATTTGCTTCCCCATAGGATAGGATTTTTTCTTTTCCCTCAACCATTACCTCATATTCCTGAGTATTCAACCAAACTCCTTGTAACCTGCTCCATTCTTTTATACCATATTGATCTTTCTCTACAATGAGCTGTTCTTCCACTTCTGATAATTGATGAGGAAAATCTAACAATAATTTTTCGCAGTAATGCTTATAATTTTCAAGAACTGGATCAGATATAACTTGCTTATTTTCCGCTAAATATGTAGCAATTTCTAAATCTAAAAACGCTAGTTTTGTCTTGATTTTTGTATTGAAGTCTTCAAATTTATTAATTAAAGCTTTATTTTCAGGAAGGGTCATGAGGGCATTATATGTATTCTGACAAAAAACCTCAATTTCTCCGTGATTAACATAAAAATCTTCGATTTCCAACAATAGATTAACTAAATCTTGAGGAGTAAATTGCGGTGATTTGATATTTCCTTTAATTTTTGATTCAAATTCTTCAGCTCGCCTAAGAAGATTTTCCATATCTCTGGTAATATTTGGGTCGTAGTGCTTCTTATAAATCTCAGAAAAATCCCACGCGATTTCTTTTTCTGTCATTTTTCTCAATTTAAGTTGGAATATGAATACTAAAAACTAATTCTTAGAAAAATTAAAATTTATTCATATTTTTGTAGCAATTGGGTTTTTATTAATAAAATAATGAGTTATTCATATTCGATTGTGCTTGGTGGTTTATTAGAAATATCATAAACTACTCGATTAAATCCATTGACTTCATTAATGATACGAGTTCCGATTTTTTCAAGCAAATCCCATTCTAATTTAGCAAATTGAGCCGTCATGACATCTTTTGACTCCACTGCCCGAATAGAGCAGATAAATTCATATGTGCGGAAATCTCCCATAACACCTACGGTCTTAATTGGTAATAATACACAAAATACTTGCCATAAATCATTGTAAATACCTGCATTTCTAATCTCTTCTATAAGAATGGTATCTGCTTCTCTTAAAATGTCCAATTTATTTTTATCTATAGCACCTAAGCATCTTACTGCTAAGCCAGGACCCGGAAAAGGATGCCGATCGATTAGTTCTGATTCTATTCCTAGCTGTTTACCAATTTTTCGTACTTCATCCTTATATAGATCCTTTAAAGGCTCAATGATCTTCAATTTCATATCTTCTGGCAATGTAAGATTATGATGAGATTTAATTTTTGAGGCATTTTTGCTCGTAGCAGCAGTTTCTACACGATCTGGATAAATTGTACCTTGTGCAAGATATCTTATTGAAGGATGTTCAGTTTCTAACTCAATGGTTTTTTTTTCAAATACTTCTATAAATGCATGTCCGATTATTTTTCTCTTTTCTTCTGGATCATCAACACCCTTGAGTCGTTCTAGAAATAAAGTTTCAGCATCGATATAATGAAAATTCTCAAAATTCAATTTTTCCTTGAATTGCATCTGGACTTCGAATTCTTCATTTTTTCTAAGCAGACCATTATTAACAAATATACAATGCAATCTATCCCCAATGGCTTTATGAAGCAAAACCGCACATACAGATGAATCGACTCCTCCACTCAAACCAAGAATAACATTATCTTTTGGACCAATTTCTTTCTTAATCGATTCAATCTTGGTTTCTATCCAATTTTCTAATTTCCATTCTTTTTTTGCCCCAGCAATGTTAAAAATGAAATTTTTGAGTATTTGAGTGCCTTTTGCAGTATGAATGACTTCGGGATGAAATTGAACACCATAGATTTTAAACTTTTCATTCCCAAATGCTGCAATAGGACATGTAATAGTTTTAGCTAATGGTTTAAATCCATCAGGCATCCGAGCAATTTGATCACCGTGAGACATCCAAACAATTTCTTTTTTATCAAGGGCGGAAAATAATGAATTGAAGTCTAGAATTTCTAATTCTGTTTTTCCATACTCTTTTTTCTCATTTGGTTCAATTTTTCCTCCTAATTGATGAATTATCAAATGTAAACCATAACATATGCCCAAAACGGGAACTTTTTCAGTTTTAACGTATTTATAGAATCCATCTTCAAGCTTGGGACTATTTTTTTCATAAACACTACTAGGACCTCCTGATAGGATGATCGCTTTAGGAGATAAAATCATTAACTCAGATATTGATATGTTGTGAGGAATAATTTCTGAATACACTCCTAAGTCTCGTACACGTCTCGCAATGAGGTGAGAATATTGAGAGCCCATATCAATAATGTAAATTTTATCCATAGAATTTTAACTAAAATAGTGATTTAATTATTGTTATTTTAAGTTTTAACTTTAATTAACATTTCTCACATAGAATATATATTCCTACTGAATATCATTTAAGCTAGATTAGTATTTTTAATGAAAAATAAAAAGAAGAGATATAGAAGATTTAATAATGGAATTTAATAATTTGATGATCTTTTCTGGTTTTACAGCCACCCTCTTAGTTTCATGGCATTAACAACTCGATCAACGGCAATGCTATATGCTCCCATCCTATTATTGGTGTTGTAATGTTTGGCGTGTTCAACAGTGGACTTGTATGCATTTGTCATTACTCTATCAAGAGCAGCAAACACTTCCTTCTCCGTCCAGAAGTAAAGATAATAACCCTGCACCATCTCAAAGTATGAGACAGTCACGCCTCCCGCATTGCAGAGAAAGTCTGGAATCACGAGGATATCATTTTGGAAAAGAATCTCATCTGCCGTAGGTGTTGTCGGACCATTTGCAAGTTCGGCTACGATTTTTGCCTTAATATTTTTAGCATTTTTTTGAGTAATTTGATTTTCTAGGGCTGCTGGGATAAGAATATCGCACTCTAATTCAATAATTTCTTCATTTGATATCTCTTGGGTTCCACTTAAACCCACGACCGTCTTTGATTTTTCTTTTTGTTCAGCTGCTTTATGAGGATCAATACCATCTTTGTTATAAATGCCTCCTTTAGAATCAGAAACTCCAATAATCTTACATCCAAACGTATCATATAAAATACTTGCAGCCCAATAACCAGCATTACCATATCCTTGTATTACTACTTTTGCATCTTTCAAGTTTATTCCAATATCATTTGCAGCTTCTCTTATACAATACACCCCTCCTTGAGCTGTGGCAGTGGATCTACCTGCACTTCCACCAATTGCCAATGGTTTACCCGTTATAATGGATGGAGCATGTTTTCTAACAATATTTTCATATTCATCCATCATATAGGCCATTATTTGTGGAGTAGTATATACATCCGGTGCAGGAACATCGACCAGAGGACCAAGAACGTCAGCGATTCTCCTTATGTAAGCTCGTGCAAGCCTTTCAATTTCTCCATTACTCATTTCCTTGGGATTACATATAATCCCTCCTTTAGCTCCCCCTAATGGGATATCCACGACAGCGGTCTTCCAAGTCATCCAAGCACTTAACGCTTTTACAAGTGAAGCACTTTCTTCTGGATGCCATCGTATTCCCCCCTTCATTGGGCCTCTAGCAGAATTATATTGAGATCGAAACCCTCTAAACGTAGTTATTGTGCCATCATCCATTTTCATGGGAATACTTATTTCTACAAATCTTTGCGGTTGACTCAATGCGTTATATGTATTTTTGTCTAATCCGAGTAATTTACAAGCATCCCAAAGCTGAGTTTGTGAAATTTGAAACGGATCGAGATTTTCACTCATTTTTCTTTCAACTAAGTTAGTTATTTAATAATTTTCTACAATATGATATTAAACAAATTTTAGAATTTAAGAATTTCCTTAAAGAACGTTTAAATAATGGGAATATAATGGGGTTATAACTGAAAACAATTAAAACAAAATTTCAGAATAACATTGGTTAGGGTCTATGATAAAGATAGTAAAAAAATTTAATTTACAAAAAATAGAATAACTTATTATCATTAAAGAAAAATGATATAAAAAAATGAGTAAAGATATTAATCCATTAGATGTGGCAAAAGCTCAAATTGACATAGTAGCCAAAGAAATTGGTTTAGAACCTAAATTGAGCGAATATCTAAAAAGAATTGAAAGAGCATTAATAGTCACGATTCCTATTTTGATGGATGATGGTTCAATGCGAATATTTGAAGGATATCGAGTCCACCATTCAACGGTGCGTGGTCCGGGAAAAGGAGGCATACGATTTTCTCCATATGTCTATCTTGATGAAGTAAAAGCGCTTGCAACTTGGATGACGTGGAAAACAAGTCTCCTGAACCTTCCATTAGGAGGCGCTAAAGGGGGTGTGTGTGTGGACCCCAAAAAGCTATCGAGTAGAGAACTTGAACGATTAACTCGAAGATTTACAGCAGAGATAATTAATTTCATCGGTCCAGATATTGATATTCCTGCTCCAGATGTCGGCACGGATAAAAAAATAATGGCTTGGATGATGGATGTATATTCAATGCAAAAAGGTAGAACGATTCCTGGTGTTGTAACGGGCAAACCAATAGAGATTGGAGGTAGCGTGGGGAGAGAATCTGCTACGGGTATGGGATTATATTTTGTATTGGAAGCTTTATGCGAAAAAATAGGCTTGAAATTAGAGGATCAATCCATTGTAATACAAGGACTTGGTAATGTTGGGGGTACAATAGCCCAATTACTCCATGATTATGGATGTAAAATTCTTGCTGTTTCGGATATATCAACTGCAATTTATAACAAATCGGGATTAAATGTTACTAAATTATTAGATTGGGTAAATCAAGGGAATTACCTCAAGGATTTTAAAGAAGAAAACTATCAATTCATTTCTAACGATGAACTTCTCACTTTAAAATGTGATGTGTTAATCCCTGCTGCCATAGAAAATCAAATTACTCAACAAAATGCAGATCGTATTAAATGCAAAATTGTACTGGAAGGAGCGAATGGTCCTACTACACCAGAAGCGGATAAAATTCTATATAAAAAAGGGATTCATGTAATTCCCGATATATTAGCTAACAGTGGAGGTGTTTGTGTATCCTATTTTGAATATATTCAAGATATTCATTCATATTTTTGGAAACTTGAAAGAATCAATGAAGAATTAAAGCGAATAATCATCGAAGCGTTTGAAGAAACGCATAAAATATCAAAGGAGCGAAAAATTTCACTTAGAACGGCAGCATACATCATTGCAGTATCTAGGATCTCCAAAGCTATCGAACTAAGAGGTATTTTCCCTTAATTGATGATATTAAATCATATAATTTTCTTGTTACCCCTTCTTGAACTTTTTTTATTTTTTAAAAATTGGTAATAAAATCAATATTACAAGACCGATCACGCATCCAATAAATATGATAAGGAATATGACATACATTAATGCTAAAAGATATAATAGAGAGAATCCAATATGAATAGTTGCAAACATAGCTCCGGTTTTCAATAATCTTTTGTAGGATAGGTTTTCTACACCAGAATCTTGGGCGACTTTTAAAGTCATCATATCAGCAGCAGCCCCTTGTGGGATGAGGTTGCCTCCTAAATTAATCGCAATTATGAAAGCAAACAATAAGGGGATCTCTGGGAAGTTAAAATCTGATATTAGAGTTTTTATTATTGGTATAAAAATTAATGCTGTTGGAGTGTTAGCAACTACGCCTGAGATGAGACTAACTAATATTAAGAGTATAATTGCTAAAACGGCTGGATCTAATAACTGAAATGGTATATTATCAAAAATTTCTGTAAAGCCAACCTGACTCATGGCACCTACTATCACATAGAGAGAGATAAAGAAGAATATAATTTCCCATTCAATATCTTTCAGAAGATCACCCATGAATTTTTTAGTGTATCGTCGATTTGATAATACAAGGATTAAGGCCGCAATAATTGCTGTTAGATATAACAAAGGGAGTATTACAAAAAGTACTATCGTAATAATAATTCCGACACTATTAAAATAAAACATTTTTTTGTTTTTTATCATTATATCTGCATCAACTAGTTCTAGTACAAAGGTTTTTTGTTGTTCTTCAATTCGTGGTTCTTTTGATAATAAGAATCTATCAATAAGATAAATGGTCACAAATAATAAGAAAAACGAAAATATCCAATATGTTTGGATAAAGTATAAGGTATCAAGAGCAAAAGCACTGGAAATTATAATATTTTCTCCACTCGAGAATGGAGTTATGATAGAACCTATATTTATACAAATTGTCATTCCCAATAAATAAGTGCCAGATCGGATTTTTAAGAAATGACAAAGTCGAACTACAACCGGAGCTAAAATTAATACTACAACGACATCTGTAATGACTGCTGCTAATAAAGTTGTTATGATGCACAATAGGTATAAAAAAGTTGTTTGGTTTCCTCGTGAAATTTTAAACAATTTAACGGCAATATATTCTAATACATTTGAATCTTGGGCAATCTTGGTTATTATACTCATACTTAAAATGATAATAATTGCTTCCCAGTTTACCATGGCAATAAAATCACCCAATTGAAGTCCAAGCTTTAATCCTGTAATTGTTGCTCCATAAAACATGCATAATAATGAAATTGCCACGAAATCTAAATCTTTGAATGAGTAACTAAGTATAATAAGAAAAAACATCAAGAAAAGCAATATTAATAAAGGAAGATCCATCGATTTTCAGCTTTCTGAATGTAGAAACTTAATAATATTTTTAAGAAATAGTTTTTAATAAACCTAATTGAATTGAAAATGAATTTGAAATAAACAGTGTTTGATAAATTTTTTTTCTACTCATGAAGTAAATTGTTATGATAGAGGAAATCTGAAATAAATCCGATATCTATTTACGTAAAAACATCTGTATGAGAAATTTAAATAAGTTTAATTCATTTAAGAGGGACATATTCGATATTAAGTAATCAAAAATATTTTCTTTAAGAAAATAATGTAAAGATCGTTCGAATCCTTCTTCAATTTTTATCATTTGAGTGATTCTTCTTATTAAATTAATGATCTGTTTCTCCACGACTAACATATCACAATTACCGGGATTTATGCTAATTATATTAATTCCTGAATTGCGATCAAATGATAATTTACTGAGTTCTTCATTACCCTTAACATAATCATGGGTTAAATAATTTTCGAACATGTTTTCTATCTTAGCATAAATTTTTTCTTTCTTTAAAGGGGACATATTAGCTTCAACAACATTTATTAAGAGATTTAGAATTTGTTGAAATACACCCAAAATATTATAATATTCTGCTAAGCTGGATACTCCTTCTGCAGTGAGCCATTGTTGATAGTATTCATTAATAGTATCCTTAAAGGGAAGGAAAAGATCAGTATTACCCTTCCATAAGTGCTTCCATTCTTCTCTATCTGGGATATATTGTTGAATAAAAGCTTGCTTTATAACATTTAGCCTGGCTTTTAAGATATCGGAATTTACCATTTTTTCTGAGGCACCAATAAAAAGTAAGTTTAAATCCTTTTCATCCAAATAAACCCAACGCAAACCCCCCATCTCAATACTTTCAATTCCCGATTGAAACTCAAATACCGTAAACTGATTTAAGGCTGCTAACAATCCACTTACGAGATCTTCATCCAACGATAAATCTAAGTATGATGTATATAATAATGTGATCCCAGACTCAGAATCCAACACCCACACATTCATCGTAAATATCTCATGCCCATTATTTATTCTAATTCTAATAATATAATGTTCCATGTAGAAAAAAATCTTTTGTATTTAAGAGTTCATGTATTATCTAGAAATTCATTTAGACTCCTTGTTTTGCAGTGTTTTTCGAGGTTTCTTAACATATCTGAAACTTTAAGCTGAAACGTCATATCGGCCGCGCCATCTAATAATTTAATGAAATCATTCGTAAAGATAATCGTATCTATAAAAATGCCCACTTTTGATTTGGTAGATGATAATGCTTTAATTCGCAATCTTCCTTCTAGTTTTTGAACTTGTTCATTATTTCTAATGTTTAATTCAATTAAGTGACCTTTTCCTGAATCTTCTCCTTTATCGGAAAGAACCAATTCAGCATCCATCTCAATTGGAACATTAATAAGTTTTATCTGATCATGGATTTTGCTATGCATTACATTAGGTGCTATGAATTCTACTTCAATTTTTTGTACAGGAGTGATTTGCTCCCATAAGCTCGGAGTGTAAATTGCTTTTATTAAATCATTCTTATTACAATTTTCAATCTCTAAAATTTTTGAGATAGTAGTCATACTCTTTCTCCTTCTCTCTGCTTTTAATATTAAATTAAAAAGTGGAAAGTTTTTATTTTTTATCCTTCTAATCAAAACCACTAAACCAGAAGATTAGCCTCAGACTTCCTTTGATTATTTCATGTATATAGACCATAATTCATAATCGTTTAATTTCATCATAGGCTTATCATCTTGACCAAATTTAATATTTGTGAAACTTAAGTTTGTAATATAAAAATCAAATAACCCTAAACAATTTACTATTTTCTAACTTTAATTCTTTCTTACAGTTGGGACATATCCATGTAGACTCATTTTTTTTAACAGAATTTATACACGTATCACATATTGTGATATCGCAAATACAATAATAAGATTTTTCGATACTCTTTTTTAGATCTTTCCCACAAATATAACAATTAGGTGGAGTTGTAGACATTTATATTCTGACCATTAGAGTTTTATTATTAATTTCTAATATACGTATAGTTTTAAAAATTATATCATTTAACTTCCATATGATGGATAAATTAAAATCACGTCTTCGGTTATTAAGTCTTATAAGCTTATTTTTTATATATAGAGCGATTTCATCTCTGCTTTCAGATAATTTGCCAGAATTCTTATTATGGGTTAGCTTTACCGCTATATATCTAATCTCATTGATTATGTTGTATTTTATCTTTAAAAAATCTGGTTCTCAATCAATATAATAATTCTACATTATCATTTTCTTTTTTTGAAAAAATCAGGAATAACTCCATCAATCCCTAGCGACTTTAATACAGAATCGCGAATATCGATTTGAATTTTCATCTCTTCAATGGTTTTCAGTGTTTCTGATAGTGTTTTTGAAAAATTTTCGCTTAAATCTCTTATTGTATCAGACATTAACTTCATGGATTCTCTCATGGTACTATTTGTTTCATGCAGCTCTACTGTAAGTTTTTCCATGCTTTTTCCTAATTCTGACAATTGCTCTTTAATTCCCATGTTTTATTTAGACAATTTATGAGTTTTGAATTAATAATAATAAGAAATATTCCTATATAAAGAATCGATTCCACCTCGATAAATGAAATTATCTTTCATAACGAGAAGGCTTAAATGATCTTACTATTTCTAAGATCATAATAACTAATAGAAATTAAGGGAAAAATGTCAGAGTGGAAGAATAAAATTAAAAATCATGCAACTACACCCGAAGGAGCAGCTTACTGTACAGGATGAGGCATTATAGACGGTATTCTCAATAGTATAAGCGCTATTAGGCAAAAAAAACAATCCAAAAAATCGAAAAATTAAATAAAACCATTCTCGAAAATAAAACCGACAAATATTAGGGTTTTATTTTTACGGTCCTGCTCGGACTGGAGAGAAATTGTTTAATATCTTCTTTTATTTCTAATGAATTTATTTCTAAATAATATTTTTAATGCTAATCCTTAATAAATTCATATTGACCCGTTCCAACTTTACGATAATTGAATCCTTCCTTCTGCATGTTTTCGCTAATAAAAATATTACGTCCATCAATTACGATTGGTGTATTCATCAATGATTTCATCTTTTTAATGTCAATCTCATAATATTGCTTATGGTTTGTGGCAAAGATTAGCACATCCGCTCCGGTAAATGCTTCTTCTAAATTATTGGTTAGCTTTGTGAGTTGATAATCTTTTTCTTTTACGTAAGGATCATGTGCCATATAAATAATGTTGTGAGAATGGTATCTATTCATGAGAATTTTGATTATATTTTCAGTAGGAGTGTTTCTGGTGTCATCAGTATTTGCTTTATATGACACGCCCATCAATACTATTTTTATATTATCTACTAATTTATGAGCGGCACGAAATGCATCTTCCATCAACTCTACTACATGTTTAGGCATAAAATCATTTAATTCTCTAGAGTCTGGTATGAGTTTGATTTTGTCTTTGTTTTCTGCGGTTGTGTATTTTTCGTGACCATAAAGTAATAACCATGGATCTTTGGTTAAGCAATGCCCACCCACACCGCTGCCTGGTAGGTGCATCATTCTGTCATGTCGTTTGTTTATTAATTCAACGATTTCATATATATCGCTATTAAAATCTTCACATAATAAAGCACATTCGTTCGCAAAGGCAATATTTACATCTCTATATGAATTTTCAATGCATTTTGTTAATTCTGCTGTAAGTGTATCAGTTATATATAATTCTTTTTTAACGACCTTTCCATAAATAAATTTGGCTTTTTCATTGGCTTTTTTGCATCCTCCCCCAATAACGCGAGGGAAATGTATAATGTATTCTAATAATTTACCAGGCATTACTCTTTCGAAGGAAAACACCAAGAAGAAATCTTCACCTCTTTTCAATCCACTCCCTTCTTCTAAAATGGGGTTCACAATATTATTTGTAGTTCCTGGAGCAACAGTCGATTCAATAATAATGGTAACTCCCTTCTTCATGCATTTTGCTATTCTTTCAGATACTTCGATTAATGATTCGTATCTTGGAACCTTGCTTTCTAATTCTACAGGAGTTTGCACGTCAACGAGAATGAAATCAGCGTTCTCACAACTATCGTAATTATCAGTGACATGAAATTTTTTATTTTTGACAATTCGAGTAATTAAGTCGTTTAAACCGGGTTCATCTCCCTCGTATGGGTTCTTACCACTATTAAGCCAATCAATCTTCCACCCTGATCTAGCTGAACGTCGTTGGATTCCGGTGACATAGAAATCATTAACATCTGCTAGTAAAGCGGCCATTGGAATCCCCACATAGCCCATTCCTATAACTACGATATTTGTTGTCATTTCGAATTCTAATCTTTAGAAATATACTTTAAAAAATTAAGTTCAATAAACATTCATTATTCAAAAAATTTTATTAAAAAAAAGTAATAAAAAGTTATTTAATCAATTTTTTTTGGTTTAAGGTTTCTTTTTCATATATGAACTTCCTTTTACAGCTTTAAATATCCCTGCGCCTATAACTCCCACAATAAATCCACCGACATGAGCAAAATGGGCGGTTGACCCCATACCAAATGGATTATAGAGAGAAGCAATGGCATAAGTCATTTCTGCTATAAAATATGTTAATATAAAATAGCCAGCATTTACCTTTCTCATTGACATACCTGTTGCTGATGGAAGATAAAATTTATTTTTAGGATAAAGAACTAAGTATACTCCCATAAGTCCGAATATTGCTCCTGAAGCTCCTAAAGAAGGTATATCAGACAAATTTATTCCTGGTATAATGTCTCCTGTTATAATTATTGTACTCAATGCATGAAGTAAACTACCGAATAAACCCGAAAGTAAGTAAACAATAAGATAATAAATATGACCCATTGCATGTTCACAGTTGTCAGTTATTACAATGAAAAACCACATATTCATGGTTATATGTACAATGTCAGCATGCATAAACATTGAAGTTAGTAGAGTCCATAATTTTTGCCCAGCAAAAAATTCAGCGGGTACGAAGGCATACTCAATATGCATCTGACCTGCGGGATCCAATAATTGCCAGATAAAAACGATTATATTTGCAGCTAAAATTAATACTGAAAAATACTGTTTAAAAAATGGTATTTTATCACTTTCTGCTTCTAAAACCAATTCTAACCACTTCTAATTTATTTATTTATCTATAGTTTTTTTGAATTAGTTGATTTGTATTAGTATTTTATTAATTAATAAATATAGCTGATACTCAATTAATTAGAAATTTATAGATTAAAATATGATTAAATCTTTATTCATTTATGAAATTAGGAAAATCTAGTCTTCATGATATCGCAAAAATCTATCCAGATTCTGTAAAGCGTAAAAGAATTTCAAGTTATGACAGAAGTGGTGGAAATCATGATTGGATTGATATTGAACCCGGAGAACTCATAGTATTGGGTGAACACCAAACAGCTGGTTGTATAAAACACTTATGGTGTACAATGAGATGCAAAAGCAAATATTACTTACGAAATATTATAATCAGATTGTATTGGGATGGTGAATTAGAAGATAGCCCTAGTGTAGAAGTTCCTATAGGTGATTTTTTTGGTCTTGGGCATGCGAAACGAGAAGTTTTTGTTTCTTCACCTTTTCAAATGACTCCACGAGGAGGACGAGGATTTAATTGTTGGTGGCCAATGCCATTCTCTGAAAATTTCAAAATTACATTAGAAAATGACAACCCAGATCCTCTTACCTTTTATTACTACATAGATTATGATGTTTATGAAGATGGACTTGAGAATTCTCAATCTTTTGGGAGATTTCATTCTCAATGGAGAAGAGAAAATCCTACAATTCCTAAACTTATTGATAAGGAGACTGGAAAAAAATTCAAGAAAACTAGACCTATAACCTTCAATTACACTGGAGGGAAAAATACAGAACCTTTAAAGGAGAATTATCGGATATTAGAAGCGAAAGGAAAAGGGCATTATGTAGGTTGTCATTTAGACATTGATAATATCACATTCTTGCCGTTTATTAACTGGCCTGGGGAAGGTGACGATATGATATTTATTGATGAGGATATAGATAAAGAGGTACCTACTCTCCATGGAACAGGTACCGAAGATTATGTAAATCAAGCATACGGTCAAAGCAAGAAACATGTTGCTCCATATCACGGTACTATTAAACCTGGTGGCTTCAATTTCTTTGGACAAATTTCCTACTATAGATATCATGTGGAAGATCCCATGTATTTTAATAAAAAAATTATAGTTACCATTGAACATGGTCATGATAATCATCGTAGTGATGATTGGTCAAGCACAGCCTACTGGTATCAATTAGAGCCTCATTCTCAAAATTTATTTCCCAAATTATTAGATAGAAATGGGAGGAAACCAAGAAAACATGTTGCTCATTTTTTTAGAAAATCTCTTTGTTTTGTAGTTTTAGCAATAATTATTATTTCCTTAGTTACTTGCATAATTCCTTAACTCTTCATTCTTTATTCTAAAAAGATTTATTCTGCTCTTAATTTTTTTTTTTATGGTTGATTTAGTTGATATTATAACAGTTACAATCGGCATAATTTTAGCCTTGATCACTACAATTTGCTTTAACTTGGCATTCGTGTATCAAAAAAAAGGATTGAATCAAGCAACTCTTAATGGTGTGGAAATTAAATTTGAAGGTGGGATAAAAACAATACTAAAAACATTTTTGTGGTTAGTAAAAAACAAATCATGGGCATTTGGTTTCTTTTTAGGTGTGATTGGTTGGTTTCCGTATATAATTTCAATTGGAATGATTGGAATTATTGTTACTGAGCCAGTAATGGCAACCGGTTTCATAGTTTTTGTAATATCAGCTATTGTTATCTTAAAGGAAAGGGTGGGTGCTTTAGAGTATACAGCTATAGCCTTTCTTACTATATCACCGGTAGTAATAGCTTTTTCCGGAATTTCCGATGTTAACATCGATTTATACGGGTTTGTTCCTTCATTTATCACTTTCTTACTCATAGTAATACCAATTAGTATTATATCTTTATTTATCGCTAAGAAAAGAAAAGGAACTGGTGCTGAAGGTCTTTTTACGATGTTTGGTGGAGCATTATTATTTGCTCTTGGAGGTGTAGCTACAAACATTCTTGCTCAAGCGTTAATTCAAACAGGAGAAGGATTTCAATGGTATACACTTTTTGAATTACCATTTGGTATCTTTTGGTTCATCTTTGGGGGAAGTTATGCTCATTTATGGGTTTTTCTTGGATTTTGGTTAATGTCTATTTTTAATATTTCAAGTATACCGTTCTATCAAGGTGGATTTCAAAGAGGTAAACTTCTCATTATGTATCCGATTCTGGATACAATTGCTCTACTCCTCCCAATAACAGCTGGTATATTTGTTTTTAGACAAACATTTACAAATTATCCATTATTCTTTATTGCTTTAGTTTTTGTTGTATTTGCAACTTTAATTTTAGCTAAATATCAATTAGCTATTGAAAATATAGAAACTGAAGGATCATTTAAACAAGAAGGAAAAGGTAAATAATTTAATTATTTTTTGTATCTAATATATTTTTTATATAATCTAAAAGATTTTTTCCAGAAATTGTTTTTGGTAAATACCCATCTGCCCCAAGTTCCTTAGCTTTTTGGATATCTATTTGAAAATTTTTCACACTAAATAAAACAATGAGTATATCATTATATTTCTTGTTTGCTTTTATTTTCTTTAACACATCAAAACCACTAATTTGCGGCATCATTATATCAAGAAGAACAAGGATGATCTCAGTATAGTGCTCTTCCATGATTTGAAGGGCTTCCTTTCCGTTATTTGCTGAAATGATATTGTAATTCTCTAATTCCAAGAATTGTTTTGTCAATAGGGTAATATCTTTTTCATCATCCACGATTAATATAAATCCTTTATTTTGACTCATTTCATATGACCTAATATTTGCTTCACATAATCTAAGAGATCATTACCTGAAAACGGTTTTGTAATATATCCATCAGCTCCAAGCATTTTACCCTGTTCAATATCCTCTCGAAAGCTTTTGACAGTGAAGAGAACTACTTTTATATGCTCATATTCTTTTTTTGCCTTGATAGTTTCCAACACTTCCGTACCACTAACCCCCGGCATCATCACGTCCAGAAGCACGAGGTCAATGTCTGAAAATTTGTCTTCCAATCTTTTTAGGGCTTCTTTTCCATTATTACAAGTAATAGTGTTAAACTGACCTATTTGTAAAAATTTTTCAGTGAGCGAAACAATATCAGGTTCATCATCTACAATTAAAATTGTCTCATTCAATATTCATCCCCTTCTCATAATATACCATCTTTCTATATAGCTTTTGATTAATAGACATAATATTTTATTTATTGAGTAAATCTATAAAAAATGGATAATTATATTCTATCATAATTATATTCATTTACTTATTTATATAATTATCAGATTTTCATCTATTTGAGTATCAATGTCAAGAAAAACATCATATCCAAGATTTCCGGATTCATATATTGGCTCTATGTCAAGTGATTATGATGATTCAATATGGATGGAAAGAAATCAAAAAAAGACTACTTCAATATGCATCCAATATTTATATGATAAGAAACTAAATGATATCGATCTTGGAAATTCGAAGGTTGAGGAAAATTCACTCTTGCTAGACTTAGGTTGTGGAACGGGATTTTCCTCAGAAATATTATCAAATCATGGATTTAGAGTGGTTGGAGTTGATATTTTAAAAGACATGTTATTTAAAACTGTTGAAAAAAAACGTTTATACCCAGAATATAGAAAAATTCAGTTTATCTTAGCAGATATAAATTCTCTTCCTTTAAGAGAAATGACATTTGACCATATTATGTCAGTTTCAGCATATAATTTCATTACTTATGGTCTGTTGGATAATCAAGAAAAAGAAAAAAGAATAAATAGCACAGCTCGATATTTACATAAAATCCTTAAACCTCTCGGAAGAATTATCATTGAATTTTATCCTTTAGACAAACAAGAACTAAACTCCTTTATTTCTTCCTTTATTAATAATCGTTTTAAGGGATTCCTAATAAAGAAACATGAAAAACAAAAGTCGGGTCAAACTTACATTTTACTTAGTAAACCAAAATAACGGGTTATTCTTTTTCTTGTTCAATTTAATAAAGTTTTTTTACTATTAGAGATTAAAATTAATCATACAAGTTAAGTTCAAATTGAAATAATAGGTATTATAAACATTGCAAAAAGCAAGAATTAGGCTCAGCTCCGTTAAATTAGAAGCTGTATCTTCTGTATGCGATCAAATAGAAAGCGTTTGTGCGTCACAAGGAATCAAGAAAATGGGACCAATTCCACTCCCCACTAAGCATTTAAGAGTCCCTGTAATGAAAAACGTGAGTGGGCAAGGCACAAATAAAGTAGCCAAATTTGAGATGCGAATTCATAAAAGACTGATTGATATAGTAGCAAATGAGAGAAGCATGCACTTAATCATGAAAATACAAATTCCTGAAACTGTTCTTGTTGAAATTGAATTACAATAATTATTTTACCTTCTTATTCTAACCGTTTTCGTTGAAAAACGAGAATTTAAGTGAAAAAAAATCCGATTCAAAAGAATTAAGATTAATATAAAATTACATTATATTGAATTTTAAGCAGATTTTAGTGAATATTAATGGAAATAACAACCAATTTTTTAAAACAGCTAGCTATCAATGTTTATGATAAAATATATCCTCTTTTAGGTACTGAGGAAGGTGGAGTTAAAATTTCGAGGGGAGCTGGTGGAGATATCTCCATGAATATAGATTTGGTTGCTGAGGAATATTTAATCCAAATTTTGGAAGACCAAGAGTTAGATATTCTTTTGATTAGCGAAGAAATAGGTGAAAAATATATTGGTGATAAAAAGGAAGCCCTTCTTAACGATCATATATTGATAGTTGATCCTGTTGACGGTTCCAATAATGCTTCGAGAGGAATTCCCTATTGTTCAATTTCTATTGCTTATGCAAATGGAAAATCCATAAAAGATATTGTTAAAGCAGTAGTTCTTGATCTAAACTCAAAAGATATATATTGGGCAGAAAAAGGTAAAGGTGCTTTTATAAATGAAAAACCGATTCACGTTTCTCAGCGAGATTTCTTAGATGATTGTGTTTTCGAGATTAATCTTGCTACTAAAAGTCTTTTCAAATATTTTGAGAAGCTTCGATCGTTATTTAAAAAAAATTATAAAGTAAGAGTATTAGGCAGTAGCGCATTAACATTATGTCAAATTGCCAAAGGTAGCATAGATGCTTTTATAAATTTACGGGAAAAAAATCGACTAGTGGATGTAGCAGCGGGAAAACTAATATTAGAAGAAGCGGGAGGTGAAATTTTTTCACTTACTGGAAATAAAATTGAAGGAGATTTGTCAATTTTTTTGAAATTTCCTTTCATTGCTTCAAATAAAAAGCTGGTTTCCTTCCTAAAGAAAGAATTATGCTCAAAAATATAAATTATAATATTAATCAGGAACATTGATAGGATATGTACCATATTTTCTTCTGATATTTTGCATCGCTTCAAATCTATCAATTGTAACTGCTGGATTTATGCTATGACCTGAACCAAAGATATATCCTCCACCTGGCGCTAATTCTCGTATTAATTTTTTTGCGTAATCTTCAATCTCCGAAATATCTCCCATTGCTAACATGATAGGGCTTAAATTTCCAACAAATGTAATTTTATCGCCATATTTTTCGTTTAATTTAAATATGTCATATTCTGGGTTAGCAGTAGTAGATTCGATCGGATTGAGGGCATCAACACCACACTTTATAATGTCCTCAAAGATTTCCATTAAATCTCCATCGGAGTGTAATAATATTTTACAATCACGCTTATGAGCAGCATCGCATATCTGCTTTATCCATGGAAAAATATATTTTCGGTATAAATTAGGTCTCATGAACAAGCCATTTTTAAATCCATAATCGTCCCAAAGTAACACCATTTGGGCATCATTTTCAGCCAAGATTTTCACTAATTCTAGCGTAAAAGATCCTCTGTCATCAAATACTTTTCTGATTTGTTTATCGCGCCCCAGTATTCTTGAAAAGGTTTCAAGTCCAAATCCTTCCCAAGTACATTCCATGAGTGATCCTGTAGCTGGAATAGAAAAAACAACGTCATTCATTTCTTTTTGAAGTTTTCTTCCGCTTTCAAATTGTGCTAATCTCGATTTCAAGTGTGGATCCGGCTGTTCCCAACTTTCGTAGTCTTCAAAACTTTTAAAATGACCTCCATGATAAGCGAGAATTTGGGTACCATCTTCACTATTTTCAAACTTCATTAAACGACCATATTCATCAATAAATCCCTGTTTACCTTTTAGAAACGTTCTTGGGAAAAGACTTACAGCAGTAAGGACTAAATCTATACCTACTTTATAGAAGAATTCATAGGCACCTTTATAGCCACCAGAAGTTCTTGGATCAATTCCATAATATCTCATTATTGTGTTATTTGTAAATGCACTTTCAAAAGCGGGAACTTTATCTGCTTCTTCATGCTCAATAATTTTTAATATTCTTTCTGGAGCGTTCATTTTAACCCTAAGTTAATAAAAATTTATTAAATTCTATTATTTATTATTCTTAATCATTTAAATATATAAATTTTTAAATTTACAAGTTTGTAATTGATTCTGAATTGAATGAGTTAAGAAGGTTAACAAGGGATTATTTTTCGAGAGATACGATCTCAGTGGCCAAGGACCTCTTAGGAAACTATCTCGTAAGAAAATCAGCTCAAAAAATAATGATTGGAAAAATAATTGAGTTAGAAGCCTATTTAGGTCCAAAGGATAAAGCTTGTCATTGCTATAATTATAAAAAAACTGAGAAAACAAAAGTAATGTATAAAAAACCTGGTACAATTTATGTTTATTATATTTATGGCACATATTTCTGCCTTAACGTTATCACTGAACCAGAGGGGTTTCCGTGTGGTATATTCATCAGAAAATTGTATCCAATAGAGGGAATTGAATTGATGAAAGAAAATCGGAACGTAAAAGTAGGCAAGAATTATAAAAATTTAGTGGATGGTCCCAGTAAACTTTGCATAGCTATGAATATAACTAAGAAGAAATTTAATGGTAAAGATTCTTGCGCTGAAAACTCAGAACTCTTTTTTGCCGAGGGAGAGAAGATTGAGGATAAGAAAATCTTATTAGGAAAAAGAATTGGAATAGAATATGCTGAAGAAGATAAAGATCGATTCCTACGTTTCACATTAGAGGAGTTAAAAGACCCGACTCTTGGCTCCAATCCCAGAGCTATGACCAGATAATACACCCCTCCACGCCCTTACCTTGAAGCGTGAACGTCTAACCTTACGACTGCTCCATCCCTGGCCTGGTCGGGTTCGGAATTACGGGTTTATGCCTTCCCTACAGAAAACAACACCACAGATACCCACCATCAAGGGGAGCGCTTCGCC